>Ga0207426_1000090_pt1 | contig 280662 bp, 258 predicted proteins | sample AraplaMF_Cvi_mMS_FD_184265 | JGI IMG/M metagenome (GOLD analysis project Ga0207426, IMG submission 184265) | Arabidopsis root microbial communities from the University of North Carolina, USA - plate scrape MF_Cvi_mMS (SPAdes) (version 2) | ecosystem: Host-associated > Plants > Roots >...
GCCCTCCAAAAGAGCGATTGACGAACGGAAGCACGCACATGAGCCATTCCATCAGCGGCAGCACCCAGGCCTACCTGATCCCCGGTGACCCGGTTCGCAACGTGCGGCTGCCGCGCATGTTCAATGCCGCCTTCGAGCGCTACGGCATCGACGCCGTGCTGCTGCCCATGCAGGTGCCGGTGCGCGACTTCGCGGTGTTCTTCAAGTCGGCCTTCCTCGCGCGCAACGTGCGCGGCATGGTGATCGCGCCGCCCCACAAGCCGCTGGTGGTCGATCTGCTCGAAGGCTGCGGCCTCTTCGGCCGCGTGGCGGGCTCGGTCAACGTGGTGCGCCGCACCGAGGGCGACCAGCTCGAGGGCGATCTCTTCGACGGCGAGGGCCTGATCGGCGCGCTCGACCACTACAACATTCCCTTCCGCGGCAAGCGGGTGCTGATCTTGGGCGCGGGCGTGAGCGCCGCGGCCATCGGCGTGGCGCTGGCCGAGGGCGGCACGGTCAATGGCGCGGCGCACATCGCCATGTACGACAAGGCAGCCGGCAAGGCGGCCGGCGTGGCGGCCAAGCTCGACGCCTTCTTCGACGCGAACGTGGTCGCCGCCGACAGCAACGCACCCGAGGGCTTCGACCTCGTCGTCAACGCCACGCAGCTGGGGCTGAGCGACGACGACGCGGCGCCGGTCGATGTGGCGCGCATGGAGAGCCACGCCGCGCTCTTCGACATCCTGCTGCGCAACCAGCCCACGCCGCTGGTGCGCGCGGCCCGTGCGCGCGGGCTCAATGCGCAGGCCGGCTTCGAGATGCTGATCCAGCAGATGCCGCATTACTTCCGCTACTTCGGCCACATGGATGCGGCGGATGCGATGGCGGCCGACGCCGATTTCCTGCGCGAAATCATCTATCCGCCCGCAATGCACGCCGAGATTGCGCAGCCCTTGCGCTATCGCTCCCCGAGCGTGGCGTAAATGGCTCACCCCCAGGCTTCGCGCACTTCGTGTCGCTTCGCCAACCCCCTTGCAGGGGGCAATGCCTGCGGCCCGGCAAAGCCGGTTCCGCGGCATTCCTGGAAGAAACCTTCATCGACCTTTGATTGCACAGATTGATCCACCAATGATTTCCGGCAAATCCACCCTCATCGCCCACATCGGCTTTCCCACGGAGGCCTTCAAGGCCCCGATGATCTACAACCCCTGGTTCGATAAGCAGGGCATCGACGCGGTGGTCGTGCCCATGGGCGTGAAGCCCGAGGACTACGCGGTGTCGCTGCCGCAGATCTTCAAGTTCAGCAACATCCGCGGCGCGCTCGTGACCATGCCGCACAAGGTGACGACGATGTCGCTGGTCGACGAGGTGACGCCCACCGCGCGCGTGGCCGGCGCCTGCAACGCCATCCTCAAGCGGCCCGACGGCACGCTGCTGGGCGACCAGTTCGACGGCGCCGGCTTCGTGCGCGGCGTGGAGCGCAAGGGGCGGCTCTTCAAGGGCACGCGGGTGCTGGTGTCGGGCGCGGGCGGCGTGGGCTCGGCCATCGCGGCGTCGATCGCCGCCGCGGGCGCCGCCGAGCTGATGCTGTTCGACATGAGCGAGGCCTCGGCCAACGCGTTGGCCGCCCGGCTGCGCGAGCACTATCCGCAGATGAAGGTGGCCACCGGCTCGAAGGACCCGGCCGGCTACGACGTGGTGGTCAACGCCACGCCGCTGGGCATGAAGGAGGGCGATCCGCTGCCCTTCGATGTCGACCGCATCGACCCTTCGACCTTCGTCGGCGAGGTGGTCATGAAGACCGAATACACGCCGCTGCTGCAGGCCGCCAAGGCCAAGGGCTGTGCGGTGCAGGTGGGCACCGACATGCTGTTCGAGATGATTCCGGCGTACCTGGAATTCTTCGGCTTCGGCACCGCCTCGCCCGAGGAGCTGCGCGCCGTGGCGCAACTGAAATACTGAAAAAGAAAGGAAGGCTCGCCCGATGAGCATTTTCGAAGGCTTCCTCTCCACATCCGAAACGCTCGGCGCGTTCAGCGACCGTGCCTTCGTCGACGCCATGCTGCGCTTCGAGGCCGCGCTGGCGCGCGCGCAGGCGGCCGAGGGACTGATCCCCGAGAGCGCCGCGAACTCGATCGTCAGCAGCTGCAAGGTCGAGCTGTTCGACGTCGCCAAGATCGTGCGCGAGAGCGGCCGTGCCGGCAGCGTCGCGATCCCGCTGGTGAAGGCGCTGCGCGAGGCCGTGGGCCTCTTCAATGCCGAGGCCGCGTCCTTCGTGCATTTCGGCAGCACCAGCCAGGACGTGATCGACAGCGCGATGGCGCTGGTCACGCGCGAGGCTGTCGCGCTCGTCGAGGCCGACCTCGCCAAGGCCGCCGACGCGCTGCTGCGCCTGGCCGTGACGCATGCCGAGACGCCGATGCTCGCGCGCACGCTGATGCAGCCGGCCTCGGTCACCAGCTTCGGCTTCAAGTGCGCCGGCTGGGCCGCGCCGCTGGTGCGCAGCCGCATCCGCCTGCGCGATGCCGCGAAGCACGCGCTGCAGCTGCAGCTGGGCGGTGCCATCGGCACGCTGGCGCAGATGAAGGGGCAGGGCGCGGCAGTGCGCAAGCGGATGGCCAAGGAACTCGGCCTGGGCGACCCCGGCGCGACCTGGCACACCCAGCGCGACGAATGGGTCGCGCTCGGCTGCGAGCTGGGCCTCATGACCGGCAGCCTGGGCAAGATCGCGGTCGACATCTCGCTGCTCGGCCAGTACGAGGTGGGCGAAGTCACCGAGCCCAGCGAGCCGGGGCGCGGCGGCTCGTCGGCCATGCCGCACAAACGCAATCCGGTGGCCTCGATGGTCGCCATCGCCGCCGCGCACCGCGCGCCGCAGCGCGTGGCCGCGTTGCTCGGCGCCATGCCGCAGCAGCACGAACGCGCCCTCGGCGCCTGGCAGGCGGAGCTGGGCGAATGGCCGCAGCTGCTGATGTCGGCGCACGGCAGCGTGCGCGCGATGGCCGGTGCCTTGCCCGGCCTGCAGGTCGACGCCGCGCGCATGCGCGCCAACATCGACCGGCTGCGCGCCGAACTCCCGCGCGACGCGGCGGACGAATGGTTCGCCCCCGCGCTCGCCCACGAAGCCGGACAGACCGCGCTCGCCGAAGTGAAGGCGCTGCAGGCCCGGCTCGACGCACACAAGGAACTCTCCCAATGACCACCCCCGAAAACCCGCCCGTGGAACCCGGCGTGTACGAAGCCGGCCTCGTCAACCGCCGCCGCGTGCTCGGCGATGCCTGGGTCGACAAGTCGCTGGCCAACCGCAACGGCTTCAACGCCGAGTTCCAGGAGCTCATCACGCGCCATGCGTGGAACGACATCTGGGGCCGTCCCGCGCTGGGCGACAAGACGCGCCGCTTCATGGTGCTGTCGATGATGCTGGGCATCCACGCGTACGAAGAATTCGCGATGCACGTGCGCGCCGCGCTCGACGGCCCGCCCGAGTCGCGCCTCACGCCGGACGAGATCAAGGAAGTGATCATGATGGCCGCCATCTACTGCGGCGTGCCCGTGGCCAATCACGCCTTCGGCATTGCGACGGGCATCCTGCGCGAGAAGGGCCTGCTGCCGCCGCTGGCGCAGTGACCGCGCCGCCTGCTCCAGGTAGGGGACGAACGAAGGGCCGCTTCGACGTCACCTTTGCGCTGCTGCTGCCGCTGCTCCTGGCGGCACAGCCCGTAGCCACCGACAGCTATCTTCCCGCGCTCCCCGCCATCGCGAAGGAGCTCGGCTCGGCCAGCACCAGCCTCACGCTGTTCGTGCTGGCCTTCGGCTTTGCGCAGCTGCTGTGCGGGCCGCTGGCCGACCGCTTCGGGCGGCGGCCGGTGCTGCTGGCGGGGCTGGGCTGCTACGCGCTCGCGGCGCTCGGCGGCGCCTTCGCGGGCAGCGTGGCGCTGCTCGCGGGCTGGCGCACGCTGCAGGGCTTCTCGATGGCGGCGATCCTCGTGTGTTCGCGCGCCGCCGTACGCGACCTGTACCCGGCGCACGAAGGCCCGCACGTGATGGCGCGCGGCCTCACCGGCCTGGGCATCGTCGGGCTGATGGCGCCGCTGCTCGGCGCGTGGCTGGTGCAGGGCGCGGGCTGGCGCTGGGTGATGGCGGCGATGGCGCTCTACGCTGCGGCGCTTTTCGCGCTGTGCTGGCGCTCGTTCGGCGAGACGCGCCGGCCCCTGGGCGAAGGCGAGTCGTCCGCGCCGCGCGGCAGCACGCGCGCCGTGTTCGCGAGCCGCTCGTTCCGTGCCTGGGCCTCGGTGGCGGCCACGACCTACGGCGGGCTGTTCTGCTTCCTGCTGCTGTCGCCCATGGTCTACATCGGCTACCTGGGCTGGTCGCCTGCCTGGTACGGGTGGATCCCGGCCGGTGGTTCGCTGGTCTACATCTTCAGCACCACCATGTGCCGCAGCCTGCTGCGGCGCTACGGGCCGGTGCGCACTGTGCGGCTGGGCGCATCGCTGAGCCTCGGCGGCACCGTCATCCAGGCGCTGGGCTGCTGGCTCATGCCGCTGAGCGCGGTGCCCCTGCTGTTCGGCCATGCCGTCTACTGCCTGGGCCACGGCATCCACCAGCCCTGCGGGCAGGCGGGCGCGGTGGGCGACCTGCCGCACCTGGCGGGCCGGGCCGTGTCGTGGTCCGGCTTCGGCATGATGATGGTCGCGTTCTGCGCGGGGCAGCTGGCCGCGCGCTTCGTCGATGCCGATTACTCCAACGGCGCCTGGCCGATGGTCGTGCCCATGCTGCTGGCCGGCAGCGTGCTGGTGGCGATCGCGTTCTTCTGGCTGCCGCGTCTGCAACACCCGAAAAAGGAAACCACACCATGACCCGTTTGAATGTCGTTCGCGAGGGCGATGGCCCCATCGTCGTGCTCAGCCATGCGCTCGGCTGCGACCTGAGCATGTGGGACGGCGTGGCCGCGCAGCTCTCGCGCGCCCACACGGTGCTGCGCTACGACCACCGCAACCACGGCGCCTCGGAGGTGCTGCCCGGCGAGCTGCGCATCGAGACGCTGGCGCAGGACGCGGCCGAGCTCATCCGCCGGGAGGCGGGCGGCGAGCCGGTGCACTTCGTCGGCCTGTCGATGGGCGGCATGACGGCGCAGGCGCTGGCGGTGCGCCATCCCGAGCTGCTGAAGACGATCGTGATCGCCAATTCGGCCGCGCATTACCCCGACCAGACGCCCTGGCGCACGCGCGTCGAGACGGTGGCCGCCAGGGGCGTGGCTGCCATCGCCCCCGGTGCGGTGTCGCGCTGGATCACGCCGGCCTGGGCCGCCACGCCGGAAGGCGCGGAAGCCGCGAAGAAGCTGCACGACGTGCTGGTGCGCACCGACGCGCAGGGCTACATCGAAAGCTGCAATGCGGTCGCCGCCATCGACTTCCGCGAGAGCAACCACCGCGTCGCCGTGCCCACGCTGGTGATCGGCGGGCTGCAGGACGAGGCCACGCCGATGGCGATGTCGCAGGCCATGGTCACGGCCATTCCGCATGCCCGTCTGGAGACCATCGACGCCGCGCACCTGAGCGCCGTAGAGCGGCCGGAGGAATTTGCGCGGCTGCTGATCGATTTCTGGCGCAGCCTTTGAGGGGTCGGAGCCGGAGCGGCGGCCTAGGTGTATCCCGTATTTCGTGCGAATAACGGTTGAGTGTGATCGATGATCGATCAAAACGGCTCTGAATAGATTGTGACGACGCCCGGGTGTTCCTAAAGTCCACCCCCATGCATCGCTCCATCGCCACCGTCTCGCTCAGCGGCACGCTCCGCCAGAAGCTCGAAGCCGTCGCCGCCGCCGGTTTCGACGGCATCGAGCTGTTCGAGGCCGACTTCATCAACTTCAAGGGCACGGCCGCCGAACTCGGCCGCATCGCCGGCGATCTGGGCCTGAGCATCGACCTGTACCAGCCGTTCCGCGACTTCGAAGGCATGCCCGAGGCGCAGTTCCGCCGCAGCCTGGAGCGCGCCGAGCGCAAGTTCGACCTGATGCAGGCCATGGGCGCGCCGACGATGCTGTGCTGCTCCAACACCTCGCCGCTGTCCGTCAACGACCCTTCGCTGGCGGCCGCCCAACTGCACGAACTGGCTGAGCGCGCCGCGCGCCGCAACCTGCGCGTGGGCTTCGAGGCGCTGGCCTGGGGCCGCCACACCTGGCTGTACGGCCAGGCCTGGGAGATCGTGAAGCAGGCGAACCATCCGCACCTGGGCCTGATCCTCGACAGCTTCCACACGCTCTCGCTGAAGGACGACCCGGCCGGCATCGCGGCCATTCCGGGCGACAAGATCTTCTTCCTGCAGATGGCCGACGCGCCGCTGCTGTCGATGGACGTGCTGCAGTGGGCGCGCCATCACCGCTCGTTCCCGGGGCAGGGCGACTTCGACGTGATCGGCTTCTTTGAGCAGGTGCTGCGCGCCGGCTACACCGGGCCGCTGTCGCTGGAGATCTTCAACGACATCTTCCGCGAGACGCCGAACCGCCGCACCGCGGTGGACGCGATGCGCTCGCTGCTGTACCTGGAGAGCGAAGCGCGCCAGCGCCTCGCCAAGCCGGCAGTGGCGCAGCAGGTAACGCTGTTCGACCCGCCGCCGGTGCCGGCGCTCTCGGGCCTTTCGTTCATCGAGTTCGCGGCCGACGAGGCTTCGGCCGCGACGCTGGCCACGCTGGTGAAGCAACTGGGCTTCCGCCGCATCGGCAGGCACCGCTCCAAGGCGGTGACGCTGTACCGCCAGGGCGACATCAACCTGATCGTCAATGCGCAGCCTGATTCCTTCGCGCGCCAGCGCTTCGAGGCGCACGGCACGTCGGTGTGCGCGCTGGGCGTGCGCTGCGACGATCCGCTGGCCGCGGTGGGCCGCGCCACCGCCATGCGCTCGCAGCGGCACGACAGCCCGGTCGGCCCCAACGAGCTGCGCGTGCCGGCCATCGTGGCGCCGGGCGGCAACCTGATCCACTTCGTGCCCGAGATGCTGGGCGCCAACGGCCTGTACGAGACCGACTTCATCCTCGAAGGCGAGGGCGCGGGCGCCAACGACGCCGGCCTGCAGCGCATCGACCACGTGGCGCTGGGCCTGGCGCTCGACCAGCTCGACACGTGGGTGCTGTTCACGCGCGCCGTGCTCGGCCTGGAGCCCGGCGAGAGCCTGGAGCTCGCCGACCCTTTCGGGCTGATCCGCAGCCGCGGCGTCGCCAATGCCGAGCGCAGCCTGCGCCTGGTGCTCAACGTGTCGCTGAGCCAGCGCACCCGCACCGCGCGCACGCTGAGCGTGACCGGCGGCGGCGCGGTGCACCACATCGCACTGAGCTGCTCCGACATCTTCGAGACGGCCGCGAAGCTGCGCGCCAACGGCACGCGCTTCGTTCCGATTTCCGACAACTACTACGACGACCTGGCCACGCGCATCGACGTCGAGCCCGCGCTGCTTTCGCGCATGCGCGACGCGGGCGTGCTCTTCGACCGCTCGCCGGCCGGCGACTACCTGCACATCTATACCGAGAGCTTCGAGGGCGGACTGTTCTTCGAGGTCGCGCAGCGCGTGGGCGACTACGACGCCTACGGCGCCCTCAATGCGCCGGCGCGCATGGCTTCGCAGGCACAGGACTGACAGGCCCGCCGGCGCATCGACAGATCGATTGACCGACAGAGAGCTGATTTCTTTTTTCACGTCACCACTGGAGACAACACATGGCAAGCAACACAGCCCGTGAGCCGCAAGGCAGGCACCAGTCGAGAAAGGCCGCGGCAAGCGGCTGGATCGGCTCGGCGCTGGAGTACTACGACTTCTTCATCTACGCCACCGCGGCGGCGCTGATCTTTCCGCAGATCTTCTTTCCCAAGGGCGACCCGACGACGGCCATCGTCGCCTCGCTCGCGACCTACGGCGTTGGCTACGTGGCACGCCCCATCGGCGCCTTCGTGCTCGGCCACTGGGGCGACACGCACGGGCGCAAGCAGGTGCTGGTGCTTTGCATGTTCCTGATGGGCTTCTCGACCGTGGCCGTCGGCCTGCTGCCGACCTACGACCAGGTCGGCCTGCTGGCCCCGGTGCTGCTGGTGCTGCTGCGCCTGGTGCAGGGCTTCGCGGTGGCGGGCGAGATCTCGGGCGCGAGCTCGATGATTCTTGAACATGCGCCGTTCGGGCGACGCGGCTTCTTCGCGAGCTTCACGCTGCAGGGCGTGCAGGCCGGCCAGATCCTGGCGGCCGCCGTGTTCCTGCCGCTCGCGCACTACATGCCGGAGGACGCGTTCAACTCCTGGGGCTGGCGCATTCCGTTCCTGCTGAGCTTCCTGGTGATTGTGGCGGGCTACATCATCCGCCGCGAAGTGGACGAGACCCCGGCCTTCGCCGAAGTCGACAAGAAGGGTGAAACTGCCAAGGCGCCGATCATCCAGGCCTTCACCGACAGCTGGGCCGACATGCTGCGCGTGGTGTGCATGGCGCTGATGAACGTCATTCCGGTGGTGGCCACCGTGTTCGGCGCGGCCTACGCCGTGCAGGCCGCCTACGGCATCGGCTTCCAGAAGGACGTGTACCTGTGGATTCCGGTGCTCGGCAACATCCTGGCCGTGATCGTGATTCCGTTCGTGGGCAACCTGTCGGACCGCATCGGCCGCCGCCCGCCGATCATCGTCGGCGCGCTGGTCTCGGGCCTGCTGTCGTTCGTGTACCTGTACGCCATCAGCATCCGCAACGTGCCGCTGGCCATCTGCATGTCGCTGCTGATGTGGGGCGTGATCTACCAGGGCTACAACGCGACCTTCCCGAGCTTCTATCCGGAGCTGTTCCGCACCCGCAACCGCGTCTCGGCCATGGCCATCTCGCAGAACATCGGCACCACCTTCACCGCGCTGCTGCCGGCGCTGTTCGCCGCCGTCGCGCCTCCGGGCTCGACCAACGTGTGGTTCACCGTGGGTGCCATCACCTTCGCGGTGACGGTGCTCGCCGCCCTGGCCGCCTTCAGCGCCCGCGAAACCTACCGCATCCACATGCGCGACCTGGGCGACCCGAACGCCGTGCCGGTCGACAAGCAGGAATACGACCGCATGCGCGAGCAGACGCTGCAGGACGCGCGCCTGGCAAAGGCCGCGGCCTGAGGGGCGCTGGCAGGCGAAGACCTTTCGCCTGCCAAGGGTTGTGGCGCCGGGAAGAATGGCGCCATGACCTCCACATCCTCCCCCTCCCGCCTCAAGATCGACTTCGTCTCCGACGTGTCCTGTCCCTGGTGCGCCATCGGCCTGAGTTCGCTCGAGGCGGCGCTCGGGAAGGTGGCTCCGGAGATCACCGCGGACCTGCACTTCCAGCCCTTCGAGCTGAACCCGCAGATGCCGCCCGAAGGCCAGGACACCTTCGAGCACCTCAACCAGAAATACGGCTCCACGCGCGAGCAGCAGGCGCAGTCGCGCGAGATGATCCGCCAGCGCGGCGCGGCTGTTGGTTTCGAGTTCAGCCCCGAAGGCCGTCCGCGCGTCTACAACACCTTCGATGCCCATCGCCTGCTGCACTGGGCCGAGCTGGAAAGCCCGGCCAAGCAGGCGGCGCTCAAGAAGCTGCTGCTGAAGGCCTACTTCACCGACAGCCAGAACCCTTCCGACCACGAGGTGCTGGTGCGTGCCGCCACCGAAGCGGGGCTCGACGCGGCCCGTGCCCGGCAGATACTGGACAGCGACGAGTTCGCGCAGGAAACCCGCGAACGCGAGCGCATGTACACCGACGCCGGCATCCACTCGGTGCCCGCGATCATCATCAACGACCGGCATCTCATTTCAGGCGGCCAGCCCGTCGAAGTGTTCGAGCGGGCCCTGCGCCAGATCGCGGGTGCTGCACCTTCGGGCCTTGCCACAGCCTGACTTAGCTGGCGCTTAGGCGCCAGCTTTGCGCAGCGTTACGACGGTAAAGACCGTCAACCCGAAGCGGGCTCCGGCGGTTGAGGAGGCGTCCCTGAACCACTGTCACACAGGAGCCCCGAAGATGAAGAAGAAAAGCCTAATCGCCGCGCTCGCCCCCTTATTCGCTCTTTTGGCCGCGGCTTCGCTGCCTGCACTGGCGGACGAATACGGCAGGCACCCGTTCTATCTCCACGCCTTGTCCGACCTGCGCACCGCGGCCTGGAAAGTGGAGCACCGCCGCCCCGAGGACGGACAGGTCTCGCGCGACGAGCAGGTGGTGATCGACGAGATCCACGCCGCCATCGGCGACCTGCAGCACGCCGCATGGCTCGACGGCAAGCCCGTCGAATGGCGCGAGCCCACCGATGCATGGCTGCCGCGCGAAGGCCGCCTGCACGCGGCGGTCGACCTGTTGCGCAAGGTTCATTCCGATGTGGCGCGCGAGGAAGACGACCCGCGCTCGCGGCCGTATCAGCAGCGCGGCCTCGAGCATGTCGACCTCGCGCTTTCCACCGCGCAGCACGCCATCGGCGACGTGCGCCGCCACGATCTGCGCAGGGAGTGAAGGCGGTGCCGGCCGCCGCTTCGCCGGTCTTCTCCCGGCCCGCGCAGCATGTGTCGATGGCGCTCGGCGCATGCGCGCTGGCGCTGCTCGCCGCGTGCGCGAGCGCGCCGGGGGACCATCGGCCCATGGTTTCGGTGTCGCTGCCCTCGCAGCAGGTGGACGAGGCCACGCGGCTGCGCTGGCTCGACCGCGTGAGCTGGGGTGCCAATGCGAGCAGCGACGCGCAACTCGCGAAGCGCGGCCTCCCGCTGTGGATGCGCGACCAGCTCAACCCGCGCCCCGCGCCGCTGCCTGCGGCTGCGCAGGCGCAGATCGACGCGATGGAAATCTCGCGCACGCCGCTCGACCAGCTCGTCACCGGGCTCGACGCGCAGCGCAAGGCGGCCGATGCGCTGCCCGACGAAGACCAGAAGAAGGCCGCGCGGCAGGCCTACCAGCAGCACCTCAACGCGCTGGTGCGCGAGGCGCAGCAGCGCTTCGTGCTGCGCGCCCTCTACTCACCCAACCAACTGCAGGAGCAGATGACCTGGTTCTGGATGAACCACTTCAACGTCAACCTGCGCAAGGACAACATCCGCGCGATGGTGGGCGACTATGAAGAGAACGCCATCCGCCCTCACGCGCTCGGCAGGTTCCGCGACCTGCTCGGCGCCACGCTGCACCACCCGGCGATGCTGCGCTACCTCGACAACGCGCAGAACGCCGCCAACCGCATCAACGAGAACTACGCGCGCGAGCTGATGGAGCTGCACACGCTGGGCGTCGGTGGCGGCTATTCGCAGGCCGACGTGCAGGAGCTGGCACGCGTGCTCACCGGCGTGGGCGTGAGCTACCAGCCGCTCGACGCGCCGCCGCCGAACGTGCGGCCCAACCTACGCGCCGACTACGTGCGCAAGGGCCTCTTCGAGTTCAACCCGAACCGGCACGACTACGGCCCGAAGACGCTGCTGGGCCAGCCCATCCAGAGCCGCGGGCTGGCCGAGGTCGACGAGGCGCTCGACCGCCTCGCTCGCGCGCCGGCCACCGCGCGCTTCGTCTCGCGCAAGCTGGCCGTGTACTTCGTCGCCGACGATCCGCCGCAGGCACTGGTCGACCGCATGGCTGCAGCCTTCACGCGCAGCGACGGCGACATCGCCGTCACGCTGAAGGCGCTGTTCGAGTCACCCGAGTTCTCGGCTTCGCTGGGCCGCAAGTTCCGCGACCCGGTGCACTACGTGATGGCCGGCGTGCGCCTCGCGTACGACGACCGCGTGGTCACCAACGTGAACCCGATGCTCGGCTGGATCAACCGCATGGGCGAGCAGCTCTACGGCCACGAGACGCCCGACGGCTATCCGCTCAACGAGGCGGCCTGGGCCAGCGCGGGGCAGATGAACACCCGCTTCGAGATCGCGCGCGCCATCGGCGCGAACGGCGCGGTGCTGTTCCGCGCGGACGACAAGGCGCCGCTGGAGAAGCCCACGTTCCCCCCGCTGGCCGATTCGCGCGCGGTGCGCACGATGCAGGCCGGCATGAGCGCGGACACGCGCGAGGCACTGGCGCAGGCGAAGAACCCGCAGGAGTGGAATACCTTCCTGCTGGCCTCGCCCGAGCTGATGCGGCGATAGAACAGCAAGGAAGAAGGCATCCGTCATGCAACGTCGAGAACTCCTGAAACTCGCGGCTGCCGTGCCGTTCGCGGGCACCGCCGCCAGCGTGATGGCCGCGCCGGCCGCCGAAGGCACCAAGCTGCTGGTCGTGTTCCTGCGCGGCGCCTACGACTGCTGCAACCTGCTCGTGCCCACGGCCAGCGACTTCTACTACGCCTCGCGTCCCAACATCGCCATCGCACGGCCCGGTTCGCCCAATGGCGCGCTGCCGCTGGACGGCAGCTGGGGCCTGCACCCCGCGCTGGCGCAGAGCGTGCTGCCGATGTTCCAGCAGAAGCAGGCGTCCTTCATCGCCTTCGCGGGCACCGACGACCTCACGCGCAGCCACTTCGAGACGCAGGACTCCATCGAGCTCGGGCAGGCGCTCGACAAGCGCCGCGACTACCGCTCGGGCTTTCTCAACCGGCTGGCCGGCGTGCTCGGCGCGGGGCCCGTCACCGACGTGTCGCCCATCGCCTTCACCGACCAGCTGCCGATCTCGATGCGCGGCAACGCCAAGGCCGCCAACATGGCGCTGGCCGGCAATGCGCGTTCGGGCATCGACGCGCGGCAGAGCCAGGTCATCGCGTCCATGTACCGCAATACCACGCTGGCCCAGCCGGTGGCCGAGGGCTTCCAGGTGCGCGACGAGGTCATGCGCGCGGTGCAGGCCGAGATGGACGCCGCCAGCCGCAATGCCATGACCGCCAAGGGCTTCGAGTTGGTGGCGCGCCGCATGGCGCTGCTGATGCGCGACCGCTTCGACCTCGGCTTCGTCGACGTCGGCGGCTGGGACACCCACGTGGGGCAGGGCGGCGCCACCGGCTACCTCGCCAACCGTTTCGAAGAACTGGGCCGGGGCGTCGCCGGCTTCGCGCAGGAGATGGGCGACGACGCATGGCGCCAGACCGTGGTGGTCGTCATCAGCGAGTTCGGCCGCACCTTCCGCGAAAACGGCAACCGCGGCACCGACCACGGCCACGGCACCGTCTACTGGGTGCTCGGCGGCGGCCTCTCGGCGCAGGCCGGCGGGCGCGTGGTGGGCGAGCAGCAGGCGCTGACGCAGGCGACGCTGTTCCAGAACCGCGACTATCCAGTGCTCAACGAGTACCGGGCGGTGTTCGGCGGGTTGTTCCAGCGGATGTACGGGCTGTCGCCGGCGCAGCTGGGGCGGGTGTTCGAGGGCGTGGCGCCGAAGGACTTGCGGCTGCTCTAGCGGCGTCGGCTCCAAGGCGGCATGAGCCATGATCCGGGCTGATACAGGACGGATCGGGAAAGAAACATGGCCGTGATCGCCGAACACCTGCGAATGTCCGAGCTGCAACGGCTCGGAGCATCCGCCCCGCTGATGCAGCTGGCTGCCGGCCGGTGCATCCACGAGGCGTTGCGGGACTCCTGCCTGGGACCGCCGTTCTACGTCTACAACGGCGCGGACGTGCCCGAAGGGCCCACGCTGGTTCCGCTGTGGGACCACGGCAGCAGGGTCTGCGGCCTCCGGGCAGCGGAGGGCAGCCTGGAGTTCATCGAGTTCAGCATCGAATTGCCTCAGGACTTCGAAAGGGTCGCCGGCACCGAGCAGGGGTTCTGGGCGACGCGCTTCGACTTCCTCTACGAATGCGACCTGTCCGATGAAGTGCTGCGCGACGCCGCCGGAGTGGTCGGATTCCGCTTCCTGGAGCGGTATCTGACGGCGAGGGAAGCTTTCGAGGAACAACTGGGCAGCTTCAGCGCCCATCGGGCGTGGCTTCAGGAGCTGGTCGCCGGCATCGACCGGGACGCCCCTTCAGCCTGATCGCAGGGCGGGCTGCAACACCGCCGAGAATTCCCGCATGCCTCACGCCGTTTCCCTTCTTCGCGCCGCACGGCTGGCGCGAAGCGCCAAGCCTTTTCTTGCCCGTGGCGGCTTCAAGCGCGAGCGTTGTGCGGGCTGCCGGCTGGTGCCCAGCCACTGCATGTGCGCCATCCGCCCGTCGGTCGCAACGCGCGCGGGCGTCTGCCTGATCATGGCGGACATCGAGCCGCTCAAGCCCACCAACACCGGCTGGCTGGTCGCCGACGTGGTGGCCGACACCTTCGCCTTCGGCTGGGCCCGCACCGAGGTCGATCCTGCGCTGCTGGCGCTGCTGAACGATCCGCAATGGCAGCCCTACGTGGTGTTTCCGGGACAGTACGCGCAGCCGGAGCGGGTGGTGCTGGGCGTGGAACAGCCCGCTGCGAAGCGCCCGCTCTTCATCCTGTTCGACGCGACCTGGGCCGAGGCGCGCAAGATGTTCCGCAGGAGCCCGTACCTCGACCGGCTACCGGTGCTGAGCCTTCGCCCGGAGCAGATCACGCAGTACAAGCTGCGCAACTCGGGCCGCGAAGACCACTTCTGCACCAGCGAGGTCGCCGCGATGTGCCTGAACCTGGCGGGCGAGCATGCGGCAGGGCAGACGCTCGAAGCCTATCTGCCGGTGTTCTCGCACCACTATCTGCGCGCGAAGAACCAGCAGCCGGTTGTGTGGGATGGTGCCGAGCACCAGCGGTTGCGCGAGGTGGTCGCCGCGCAGACCTCGAAGACTTCGTGAAGGCCGACGGCGCCGCCGTCAGGCGATCATCGATTCGAGTTCCGCCGCCAGTTCGCGCGGCGCAGGCATTTCCTGGACGATGTCTTCGGTGATGCCGGCAGCGATGGCCGACTGGCTCGGCCAGACGCCGCCCAGATTGCCCAGGTCCACGCCCTGGCGCTCCAGCGCCACGCGCCACACGGCCAGGTGCAGAACGCCGCCGAGTGCGTCGGCATGCTCCGACTTGTCGGGGTTCACGAAGCTCGAAAGCCCGCCGACCAGGTCGGGCGCGAAGCCCCAGCGCTGCGCCAGCGAGGCGCTCACGTCGCCGTAGTGGTAGCCGAACTCGACCAGCTCCAGCTGCGCGCGCCCCAGCGCCTCGAAGGGATGGAGGGCGTTCAGCGCGGCGATCCGGCCCGGCATCGCCTGGGCCATGATCAGGTGGCCGATCGCATGCATGCTGCCCGCGGTGAAGGCCAGGTTGGGGTCGACGAGCCGGGTCTTGGAAGCCAGATACCGCGAAGCCGAAGCCACGCGCAGGCTGTGCGCCCAGAAGGCCGGAAGGCTGACGCCTTCCACCTTCCTGAAGGCGCCCGCCAGGCCCGAACTCACCACCACCGAGCGGATCGCCGAGAGCCCGAGCATCAGGATCGCGCCCTGTATCGAGGAAATCTTGCGCCGCAGCCCGAAGAGCGGCGAATTGATCATCTGCAGCACCTTGGCCGCCAGCACCTGGTCGAGTTCGATGCGGTGAGCGACCGCCGAGAAGGACACGTCGTCGTCCCTCAGCATCTCCATCAGGTCGGACACCACCCTCGGAACAGTGGGGAGCGACTCGTCATTGGCAAAGAGTTCGTCGAGTGTCTTCATGGCGCTGGGAGGTGTTATTGCCTTTGTATGCAATGGATTTTCCTCCAGTGCCCGCTCCAGTGGGCCCCCGGTTTGCGCCAATCCGTCATTTCTACGGAATCCGGTAGGCATCGAGGGCTGGCGCGCGCCATACCCAATTTCGGCTATGGCAGATGAGTCAAAAAGATAACAAGATCTAACAATCTGATACGTCCAGGCCAGCTGGAGGGCCCGGCGACAGATGGATTCGCGCTTTCCTGTTTGTGCGAATCCGCAGAAAACCAAAGAGGCAGAGGATGTTCCTGAATAGAGTGAGTTCTTGTGGGCGCCGCGGCGCCGTGGCTGGCGCAATCGTGCTGCTGGCCTCCTGCGGCGGTGGCGGCGGAGGTGGTGGCGCAACGGGCTTCGTACCCTTCGTGCCATCCGTTCCATCGGCCCAGACGCCGGAACCCCCCGTCGTCGTGAAGCACACGGTCGGCGGCACCGTCAGCGGCCTTGCCGGCAGCGTGGTGCTCCAGAACAACGCGGGTGACGACCTGAAGCTCACGGCCGACGGCAATTTCACTTTTGCGACCGCGATCGCCGAAGGCTCGGCCTACGAGGTCAGCGTGCGCACCCAGCCGCTTTGGCAGTTCTGCACCGTGACAAAGGGCAGCGGCAAGGTTTCGGCCGACGTGGCCGACGTCGCGGTCGCCTGTTCGGCGGCACAGGCCCAGGTGTCGGTGTTCGCCGGCTCCGGCGCCGCGGGCTCCGCGGTCGGCGCCGGCACTGCCGCGTCGTTCTCGCTGCCCTACGGCATCGTCTTCGACAAGGACAGGAACCTGTTCGTCTCCGATGTGCAAACGGGGCTCCTGCGCAAGATCACGCCTGCGGGCGAGACCACGACCATCGCGGGCGGGGGCAGCTTCAATGGCCCGGTGGACGGCAACGGCCCGGCCGCGTACTTCGACGGCCTGGGCGGCATCGCGCTGGACGTCGACGGCAACATCTACGCGACCGAACTCAGCGGCAATCGAATCCGCAAGATCACGCCGTCGGCCGACGTGACCACCTTCGCGGGCGACGGCGCGAGAAGGACGCTCGATGGCAACGGCACCGCCGCTTCGTTCGCGGGTCCGGCGGGATTGGTCCGCGATGCCACCGGCAACATCTACGTGAGCGAGTACTACAGCCACGTCATCCGCAAGATCACCCCCGCCCGCGACGTCACCACCATCGCCGGCACCCCGAACCTGCCGGGTTTCGCCGACGGCACCGGCGCTGCGGCCCTCTTCAGCGGGCTCTACAGCATGGCGATGGACAAGGACGGCAACCTCTACGCCGCGGACAGCCGCAACAACCGGATCCGCAAGATCACGCCCGGTGGCGTCGTCACGACTCTCGCCGGCTCCGGCACGAGCGGCTCGGCCGACGGCCCCGGCGATACCGCTTCCTTCAATGCGCCGGGCGGCGTCGCGCTGGACGGCGACGGCAACGTCTACGTGGCCGACACGGGCAACAATCTTCTGCGCAGGATCACGCGAGCGGGCGTGGTCTCCACGCTGGCCGGCCAGGCGGGAATGACCGGAGCGCAGAACGGCATAGGCTCCGCCGCCAGGTTCAAGCAGCCCTATGGCGTGGTCGTGGACGCCGACGGAACGCTGTACATCGCCGACACGTTCAACAATCTGATCCGCAAGGTCACGCCGGTGCCGGCGTCCTGAAGAAGATTCTTTCTTCCTCTTCTTCTGTCTCAGCGGCTTCTCGCCGGCCCCGAGCGCAGGGGCCGGCCCGCAACCGGCGCATGCCGCGCCATCAGCTCCGCCACCCAATCGATGAACACCCGCAGCTTCGCGCTGACATGCCGGTTCGGCGGAAACGCCACGTACAGCGGCATCGGGTCGAAGCTCCAGCCCTCGAAGAGCGGCACCAGCTCGCCGCTGGGCAGATGCACCTTCGCCATGTAGTCGGGCAGCCAGAGCACTCCAAGACCCGCCAACCCAGCCGCGAGATACGCGTTGCCGTCGTCGACCGATAGCACGTACCGCCCCTGCACCTCGATGCGTTCGCCATCGCGGTACATGGCGTACGGAAAGGTCTTGCCGTTGCGCGACCACAGGAAGCCGACGATGCGGTGGTGCGTGTCTTCCAGTTCGCGTGGATCGGAGGGCGTGCCGGCGCGCTCCAGGTAGCTGGGCGCGGCATACACGCCCAGCTGCAGCTCGCCCACGCGGCGCGCCATGAGCGACTGGTCGGTGAGTTCGCCGCCGCGCACCACGCAATCGACGTTCTCGCCGATCAGGTCGACCATGCGGTCGCTCACGCCCATGTCGAGCTGGATGTCGGGGTAGCGCGCGTGGAACGCGGGCAGCGCCGGCACCAGGATCATGCGGGCCAGTGGGCTGGGCACGTCCACGCGCAGGCGGCCTCTAGGAGAAGCCGATGCGCCCGAGAGGCTGGTCTCGGCGTCGTCCATGTCCGCCAGCAGGCGCACCACGCGCTCGTAGTAGGCCGCGCCGTCGGCCGTGAGGCCGACCTTGCGCGTGGTCCGGTTGAGCAGCTTCACGCGCAGCCTCGCTTCGAGCTGCTGCACCAGCTGGGTCACGCTGGTCTTGCTCGTGTGAAGCGTCTCGGCCGCCTTGGTGAAGCTGCCTGCTTCCACTACGCGGGCGAAGGCCTGCATTGCATCGAAACGGTCCATGGTGCTGTTCCTGAGTTGCCGATTGTTTGGATTCCCCAAACAGTCATTGTCTGCATTGCCCGTTTATCGGCGCGGCGCGAATTCCTAAAGTCCCTTCATCGCATTCATTGAAGAAGAGAGAAAGGAAAGCATTCCATGGCCAAACGCGACGTCGTCTTCCCGCCCGGGCGCCAGGCGCTCTACGAAAAGAACCGTTATTCGCCCGCAGTCCGCTCCAACGGATTCCTGTTCGTGTCGGGGCAGGTCGGCAGCCGCGAGGACGGCTCGCCCGAGCCCGACCTCGAAGCGCAGGTGCGGCTCGCCTTCAAGAACCTGAACGCGGTGCTGGGCGCCGCCGGCTGCACCTTCGACGACGTGGTGGACGTCACCGTCTTCATCGTCGACCCCGAGGCGAACTTCGAGAAGGCCTGGAAGATCGTGCCGGAGTTCTGGGGCGATGCGCCGCATCCCACGCTGACCGGCATCGGCGTGACGTGGCTCTATGGCTTCAAGTTCGAGATCAAGGTGATCGCCAAGCTGCCCGGCAACGGCGAAGGCTGAATCGCTCGCGAAGCCGAAGCGGAGGAATGACGACTTTCTTTGTATGGAGACTGCTGTAGAGAGGCCGAACCTCACTTGTTCAAGTGATGCACCGCCCCGCGAATTGACCCACATTCCGCCCTGAGATCCGTGGCTATCGATCGTTCGGCGTGGGGAACGATCACTTCATCGCATCGGCAAACCCCCGCATTGAAAGTCCCGGCGCCTTCGATGGAAAGAGGGCGCCTTGCGTCCATTCATCCATCCATCCACTCGAGCAAGGAGCACGGCATGTCTTTCAAGATTCTCTGCTGCGACGGCGGCGGCATTCGTGGCGTCATCACGGCGCTGTTGATCCAGGACCTGGACAAGAGCTTCGGCATCGTCGCGGGCGCGAACGGCTTTGCCGGCACGTCCACCGGCGGGCTGATCTCGCTGGGGCTGGTGAACGGCGTGGCCATCGGCGACATCGTGAACGTCTACGAGAACGACGGCGCCACCATCTTCAAGCCCAACGGCTGGCTGCTGGACGCGCAGGCCAGGCAGCAGGACAGGGCCCCGGCGCAGTCGACGGCAGAACTGCTGGGCAGCGGCCCGGGCATCTTCGAGTGCCAGTACGTCAACACCGGCCTGCAGTCGGTCGCGCAGCAGCTGGTGGGCAGCGGCCCGCTGTCGTCGGCGAGCCGCTTCGTGGCCGTCAACTCCGCGCGGCTGTGGGACCCGAGCCAGAACAGCTGGGAGCCCTGCACCATCTCCAACGGCCCGAGCAATGCCTATCGCGGCATCAGCATGGTGGACGCCGCGCTGGCCACCTCGGCCGCGCCGACCTACTTCCCTCCGTACCAGGTGGGCAGCTACGGCTACTTCGCCGATGGCGGCACCTTCGCCAACAACCCGTCGATGACGGCGATGGTGGAGGCGATCTACCAGGGCTACGCGAGCGGCACGTCCGACATCCTGATGCTCTCGCTCGGCACCGGCGTGAACCCGGTGGGCATCTCGCCAAGCTCGGTGTCGAATCCGCTGGACTGGGGCGTCACGCACTGGCTGTGGCCCTTCAGCGATGGCACGGTGCCGGCGACTGCGCTGCTCAACCTCACCATGGACGCCACCGCCGAACTGGCGGCGATCCAGGCCGGCCAGATGCTCGGCGGCAACTACATGCGCGGCAACGTGCCGCTGGCCCAGCCCTTCGGGCTGGACGACTACAAGAACGTCGGCGAGCTGGTGAGCGCGACGCAGGACTACATCAAGAACTCGCCCGAGTGGGCGAAGGTGCGCAACTGGGTGGAGGCGAACTGGACCTGAGCCGGCCTCCAGCCGCTGCAATCGCTCAATACTCCTCGAACATCCGCTGAAGCTCCTTCGGATCGTTCGTCTTCGTCAGACCGAGCATCAGGAGGATCCGCGCCTTCTGCGTCGTGTGCATCATCGATGTCACGAAGCCGGCTTCGGTGAACTGACCGACCGGGGTCACGATGCCGCTCATGGCGCGCGACCCGACGACGATGGCCACGCCCTTCTGGCGCGCGGCCTTCAGGCTCTGCAGCGTGACGTCGGGCATGTTCGCATGGCCGACGCCCGCGTTGACGATGCCCTTCGCGCCGGCCGCGACTGCGGCGTCGACCAGCACGCCGTCGGAGCCTAGCGTCGTGTAGTTGATGTCCACGCGCGGCAGCTTCTGCAGGTTCGACACGTCGAACTCGCTGTGCACGGTGTGCCGCTTCAGCGGTTGCGCGACGAAGTAGGGCGTGGAGTTCTGCATGTAGCCCAGGTCACCGCCGTCCAGGCTCTTGAAGGTGGCGACGTTGGTGGTGTTGGTCTTGGTCACGCTGAACGCGCTGCTGATGACCTCGTTCATGCTCACCATCACGCCCTTGTCCCGGGCGCTGGGGCTCGCGGCCAGTGCGACCGCGTTGACCAGGTTCAGCGGGCCGTCCGCGCTCATGCCGGTGCTGGGGCGCATGGAGCCCACGATCACCACGGGCTTGGCGCTCTTGACCACCAGGTTGAGGAAGTAGGCGGTTTCTTCCAGCGTGTCGGTGCCGTGGGTGATGACGACGCCGTCCACGTTCTTCGACGCGAGGATCTCGTTGGTGCGCTTCGCCAGCGTCAGCCAGTTGTCGATGCTCAGCTTGGAGCTGCCGACATTGAAGATCTGCTCGCCCGTGATGTTGGCAAACTTCTGGATCTCGGGAACGGCGGTCACCAGTGCTTCGACGCCCACGGGCTGCAGCCCTTTGCTCAGGCCGTAGTCGGTGAGCGCCAGGCTGTCGGCGCCCCGGCTGGCGATGGTGCCGCCGGTGGCCAGGATCACCACGTTGGGCTTGGCCGGGGCCTGCGCGATGGCATGCCCGGCGCCTCCGAGGAGGCCGATGGCGGTCAGAAACGTCAAGGCGATTTTCTTGGGGTTCATGATTCGACGGTTTTGAAGGAGGGGAACAGAGGAGGGAGAGAGAAAGGGAGGTCCCGGATCAGTGCCGCTGCAGCACCTTGCCCGGCCGCAGGCCGGTGGGGCGCTGCCCGTCCCAGACCCGCTGCCCGTTGACCCACACGCCCTCGATGCCCCGGCTTGCCTGCACGGGGTTGTCGAAGGTGGCGAGGTCCGTCACGCGCTGTGCATCGAAGGCCACCAGGTCGGCCCGCAGGCCCGGGCGCAGCAGGCCCCTGTCGACTAGTCCGTAGTTGCTCGCGGCCAGGCCGGTCATCTTGTGGACGGCGGCTTCCAGCGTGAGCAGTCCCTTGTCGCGAACCAGCCGCGACAGCACGCGCGTGAAGGTGCCCCATTGGCGCGGGTGCGGATGCGGATCGAAGGGCAGCCCGTCGGAGCCGACCATGGTGCGCGGGTGCGCCAGGATGCGCTCCACGTCGCGCTCGTCCATCAGGAAGTAGATGGCGCCCGCGGGTGCGAGCCGCTGCAGCATGGCCTCGTCGTCCAGCCCCCATTCGCGCTGCAGGTCCGCGAAGTCGCGCCCCTGCGCGGACGGCTCGTTCTTCGACCATGCGATGAGCGTGCGGCTCGCCAGCCGCACGCGGTCGAGCCGCAGCATGGTCGAGGTGGCCGGGTAGGGGTGGCAGTCGAGGCAGACAGGCTGCATCGCGCCGGCCTCGTCGATGCGCGAGAGGGTCTGCGTCGACCTGCCATGGTTGCGCTCGCCCGCCAGCTTGTGGTGCGAGAACACGACGCGCGCGGTCAGCGCGCGCCCGATCTCCAGGGCTTCTTCGATCGCCTCGTCGATCCGGTCGGATTCGTCGCGCAGGTGCACCGCATAGACCATGCCTCCTCGCCCCCGCATGGTTTCGCCGATGTCGATGATCTCCTGCGTGGTGGCGTGCTGCGCGGGCGGGTAGAAGGTGCCGGTGGACATGCCGAACGCGCCGGCGTCCAGCGCTTCGGCGAGCAACTGCCGCATGGTGTCGCATTCTTCCGCCGTCGCGGCCCGCTGCAGGTCGTCCATCGCGCTCACCCGCAGGCTGGCGTGGCCCACGAGGGGAATCACGTTGACCGCCGCGGGCGTCTGCCGCAGCGCGTCCATCCAGGAGGAGAAGCTCGCGTAGCGGAACAGCTCGGGCGGCCCCAGCAGGTCGAGCGGCTGGGGCAGGGGGCTGCCGGGCGGCACGGGCGCGAGGCTCACGCCGCAGTTGCCGGTCACCACCGTGGTCACGCCCTGCGAAACCTTGGGCACCATGTCCGGATGCGCCAGCAGGTAGCCGTCGTCGTGGGTGTGGGAGTCGATGAAGCCGGGCGCCAGGGCCAGGCCGTCGAGTTCGACGACTCCGGCGCCAGCGATCTCGCTGCCTGGCGGCAGGATGTCCGCGATGGTGTCGCCCTCGATCAGCACGTCCGCGCGGCGCGGCGGGGCGCCGCTGCCGTCGATCACCGTGCCGCCGCGCAGCAGCAATTGTTGTTGCGCGGATGGGGTCGCGAGGTCCGCCATCAGTCGAGCTTCTCGATGCGGTTGCGCTCGATCAGCTCGCCCCAGCGCTTGGTCTCGCGGTCGATGGTGCGCTGGAAGTCGGCGGGCGTGCCGCCGGCCGGCACGGCGCCGAGCTTGGCGAGGCCCTCGCGCACGCTGGGGGTGGCCAGCGCTGCGTTGATTGCGGCGTTGAGCTTCTCGATCACCTCGCGCGGCGTTCCGCGTGGCGCGACCACGCCGCCCCAGGCCACCGTCTCGTAGCCTTTGATGCCCGCTTCGTCCAGCGTGGGTACGTTCGGCAGCAGCGCGATGCGCTTGGCGCTGCTAACCGCGAGCGCGCGCACCCGTCCGGACGAGACCAGCGGGCCGACCTCGGAAGAGTTGGCGAACAGGTAGTCGATGCGGCCGCCCATCAGGTCCTGCAGCGCGGCGGGGCCGCCGTTGTAGGGCACGAAGAGCACGTCGATGCCGGCCATGCTGCGGAACAGTTCGCCGCCCATGTGGCCCGTGGTGCCGATGCCGGGGGCGCCGAAGGACAGCTTGCCCGGCTGCTTGCGCGCTGTGGCCACCAGCCCGGCCACGTCCTGGATGGGCGAGTCCTTGGGCACGATCAGCACGTTGTAGAGGTCGAAGGCCTGCGCCACCGGCATCAGGTCGTGGTCCACGTCGTAAGGCAGCTTCTTGAACAGCGTGCGGTTGACCGCCAGCGTGTTCACGTTGCCGTAGCCGATGGTGTAGCCGTCGGCCGGCTTGCTCTTGATCTGCAGGATGCCGATGTTGCCTGCTGCGCCGGGGCGGTTCTCGATGACCACCGGCACGCCGAGCGACTTGGAGACCTCGTTGGTCACCAGCCGCGAGAGCACGTCGGGCGAGCCGCCGGCCGCCGAGGGCACGACGAAGGTGATGGGGCGGTCGGGCCAGGCGGCCCACGTCGGGGCCGAAGCTGCCAGCAGGCCGAAGGCGGCGGCCAGCACGGCCATCGGGCGGGAGAACTTGCGATGGATCATCGGAAGGGTCTTTCGTGGAAGTGGAAAAGGAGGCGAAAAGGGGAGGCCGCCTCAGTGCTGCTGGCGGCAGTGCGCGATCGCGGCCAGCGCCAGCGCGTCGATGGAGTCCGTGATCACGCAGTCGAACGCGCCGCGCCGGTGGTGCGGAACCGCCAATGGCAGCTCGGTACAGCCGAGCACCACGGCCTGCGCGCCGCGTGCGACCAGCGCGCGGATGCCTTGTGCGGCCGGCTCCCAGGCGGCATCGATCTGCCCGGCCTTGACCGCCGCGATGGACGCTACGCAGTGGCGTTGCACGTCGTCAGCTTCGGGAACGATCGCCTCGTACCCCGCCTGCTCCAGCGCTCGCTGGTACAGGCCGAGCGCCAGCGTGGCCGGCGTGCCGAGCACGCCCACCTTGCCTTGCACGACACTGTGGCGCCGCAGGTTCTGCACCACCGCCTCGGCGATGTTCAGCACCGGCAGCCGGGTCGCGCCTTTCAGGTCGTCGAACCAGAGATGCGCGGTGTTGCAGGGCACGGCGATGCAGCCAGCGCCCGCCGCCTCCAGCAGGCGGATGCCGCGCTGCATGGCGGGCAGCGGGCTCTCGCCGCCCTGGAGCATGGCGCTCGAACGATCGGGGATGCGAGGGTCGTTGCACAAGATCGTCGGAATGTGGTCCTGGTCGACGGCAGCCTCTGTCAGCTGCACCATCCGCAGCGCGAAGGTCGCGCCCGCCAGCGGCCCCATGCCGCCGAGGATGCCCAGCGCCCTCGGCGCGAATGGGGGGTGCTGCTGCCCGCTCATGGCAGCGGATCTCCGGCGCCGGTGCGCTCGACGATCAGCCGGTAGTGCTCCGGCCGGCGGTGCTTGGCGAAGTTGAAGACGTGCTCGCGGAAGTGCGCGCCCAGCGCAAGGTCGGCGCGCACGCAGATGACCTCGTCTTCCTCGCTCACCGTGCGCGCCACGATCTCGCCGCTGGGCGCCACGATCACGGAGCTGCCGATCATGTGGTGGCCGTCCTCCGACCCGCACTTGGCTGCAGCCGCCACCCAGATGCCGTTCTGGTAGGCGTTGGCCTGCAGCGAGATCAGGTGCGTGGTGGTGCGCAGGTGCACCGGCTCGTTCCAGTGGATGTTGAGCGAGGGCGTGTTGTAGCCGAGCACCACCACTTCGGCGCCCTGCAGCGCCATCACGCGGTAGGTCTCGGGCCAACGGCGGTCGTTGCACAGGCACATGCCCATGCGCACGCCGTCGGTGTCGAAGGCGCGGAAGCCCAGGTCGCCGACCTCGAAGAACTTCTTCTCCAGATGCTGGAAGGGTGCCTCGGGCTTGTGCTCCGAATGGCCCGGCAGGTGGATCTTGCGGTAGCGGCCCGCGATGCTGCCGTCGCGCCCCACGATCACCGCCGAATTGAAGCCGCGCCCGTCCTCGGTGAGTTCCGCGTAGCCGAGGTAGAAGCCCACGCCGAGCCTGCGGGCCTCGTCGAAGAGCGGCTGCGTCGCCGGGCCGGGCATGCTGCGCTCGAAGAAGCGCTCATGGGCTTCTTCTTCGCTCATCCAGTAGCGCGGAAAGAAGGTGGTGAGCGCAAGCTCGGGGAAGGTCACGAACTCCGCGCCGCGGCTGTGGGCCTGGCGCAGCATGTCGACCAGCCGGGCCACCACCGACTCGCGGCTGTCGGACAGATGGACGGGGCCCATCTGGGCGACCGCAAGGCCGAGAAAACGTGGGGGAGTGCCGGGGCGCGATGTCATCTGAACCTTCTTCGTTGCAGCCGTGTGACTGGTGCGATCGATTATTCGAAGCGGTGCCCACGGCGTCGAATGACGATTTGTCGCTCGGGTTTAACAACACGCTAAAGGTCCGCCTTCCGGTGGTGCGCACGCGCGCGCCTGCACCGGGGCAGGGCGCGGAGGCATCGGATGGGGGTCGCCGCAACGGGCGGAGAAGAAGGGAAAAGGGGGCGCGGCGCCCCCGGGCTCGTCAGCGCAGGATCTCGTCGTCGTCCGCGAGCGGCAAGGCCAGCCCGCGCTGCAGCAGCACGCTGTGCAATGCGCGCAGCAGCGCCTGCGCCGCTGGCGACAGGGGCTCGGTCTGCAGGTACACCAGGTCGGCCACGATGGGCAGCGCGTCGCGCACCGGTATCGCCTTGAAAGACGACCCGAGCCAGCCCTGCAGCGAGTACTCGTCCACCAGCGCGATGCCGGCCCCGGCATGCACCAGCGAGCAGGCGTACTGCGGCGAGGTGACCTCCACGCTGATGCGCGGCGCGGCATCGCGCGTCTCGAACATCTGGTCGATGCGCAGGCCCAGCGGCGAGCCGTGCGGATAGCCGATGAACTCGTGGGGCAGCAGTTCGTCGAGGCCGACTTCTTCGAACGCGGCCAGCGGATGGCTGCGTGGGCAGATGCACATCAGCCGGCTGCTCGCCAGCGGCCTCGTCGCAAGGTTCGGATGGTCGACCGGAAAGGTGGAAATGCCCAGGTCGGCCCGCTGCTGCAGGATGCGTTCCTTCAGCGCCTCATGCGTGAGGCAGTGGAAATGAACCTGCACGTCGGGCATGGCGTTGCGCAACTGCGCGATCGCCTGCGGCACCAGCGTCTGCCCGATGCTGGGGCTCGAAAGAATGCTCAGCAGGCTGCGTCGCCGCAGCGCAAGCTCGTGCGAAAGGCTGCCGATGCGCTGCACGCCGCCATAGACTTGCTCGACCTCCAGATACAGCCGCCGCGCCTCCGCTGTGGCATGCAGGCGCCCCTTCACGCGCTCGAAAAGCAGAAAGCCCAGCCGGCTCTCGGTATGCGAGAGCAGCCGGCTGACGGCAGGAATGGATACGTGAAGCAGCCGCGCCGCGCCGCTTACGGAGCCGGTGATCATCACCGCGCGGAACACCTCGATCTGTCGCAGGTTCATGCTTGAATTTGCAGCCCGAGGCTGAACCGGACCATGCGTCCCGGCCTCCGTTGCCGCTGCGGATGCTGGTCAAGCTTGGCCGGCATGTTCGAAAACCTGATTCCCGAAGGCATAGCGATAGCGGTTGCGGGCGGTGAGTACAAAGATTTTCAGAATTATCCCCGTCTGACCGGGTATTCAGCCTTCAGCCAGCTGCCCCCTTTTCAGGCAGCAAGGCGTTCATGACGAAACGCGTCGGTCCGCTGGCGCCCCGGTCGCTGACCGCGAGGCCGAGCTGCCGCCACAGGGCCGGGCTGAGCGGGCGCACCGCGATGCGAGGGTCGCGCGCGCTCTGTTGCGATTCCTCCGGCAGCAGCGCTGCGCCGTAGCCCGCGGCAACCAGCGTTTTGATCGCGTCGTTGTAGTTGAGCTCGATGCGCGGCCGGCAATGGACGCCTGCCGCGGAGAACCATTCCGCGGTGAGCCTGTAGAGACGCGTGGAGGAGTCGTTCATGATCAGCGCCTGCTGGGCCAGCCACTGCGGGGTCAGCCGCCTCGGTGCCTTCCAGCCTGCCGGCAGGAAGGCGACGACCGCCTCGCGCCGCAGGGGCGTGACATGGACGCCCCGCACGGGCGCCTGCGGCAGCGCCACGACCGCCAGGTCCAGGCTGCCTGCGGCGAGCCGGGCCATGCTCTCGTTGGAGGTCAGCACCTGCACGTTCACGTCGATGCCGGGATGGTTGCGGGCGAGGCGTCCGAGCGCGGGCGGCAGCAGATGCGCGATGGCACCCGTCGAGGCACCCACCCGCACACGACCCGTCTGGCCCGCGAGCTGGCGTCGGACGTCCTCCACTGCTTCGTCCGCGTCGGCCAGCAGCCTGCGGGCACGCGCGATGAAGCGCTCTCCCAGGGCGGTTGCCTGCGCGGGCCCCCGCCCTCGAACGAGCAACTGGCCACCCAGGCGCGACTCCAGCTCAGCGATCTGGACGGTGACCGTAGGTGCCGCCAGGTGAAGGGCGCGCGCGGCGTTGGCCAGGGAGCCGAGGTCGGCGATGGCGACAAGGGTGCGCAGATGGTCGAGGCTCAGTTCTCGCATGGCGCAAATTTAACTTTTCTTAATCGTGGGTTCCATATATTTAGCTGGAGCCATCGAGGTCGGATGCCTACGATCGCGCTCCATGGACCTCAAGATCTTCATCGACGGCGATCAGGGCACCACCGGCCTTGACCTGCAGAACCGGCTCCGGGGTGGGGAATTCCGCGTCCACACATTGCCGGCGAACCTGCGCAAGGACGCGGCCGCCCGACGGGCTGCTCTCAACGAGTGCGACATCGCCATCCTTTGCCTGCCCGATTCAGCGGCGCGCGATGCGGTGGCGATGATCGAGAACCCTTCGGTGCGCGTGATCGACGCCAGCTCGGCTCACCGCACCAGCCCGGGCTGGGTCTACGGCCTGCCCGAGCTCGATGCACGGCAGGGCGAACGCATTGCCTCGGCAGCGCGGGTCACGAATCCGGGCTGCTATCCCACCGCCGCGGTTGCCCTGCTGCGACCGTTGACGGATGCGGGCCTCCTGCCCGCCGACTATCCGCTTGTCATCCATGCGGTCTCGGGCTATTCCGGCCAGGGCAGGGCGGGGGCGGAAGCGCACGAGGCCGGGGCGGCAGCGCATTCGTTGAAGGTTTACGGCCTTGCACTCGAGCACAAGCACGTGGCCGAAATGGAGACCTACGCCGGCCTGACGCAGCGGCCCATCTTCGTGCCGGCCTATGGCAGCTACCGGCAGGGCATCGTGCTCACCATCGGATTGCACGCGCGAATGCTTCCCTCCGATGTCTCGGGTATGCGCATCCACGAATGCCTTGCGCAGCGATACCGCGATGCGGCGCATGTGCATGTGCTGCCGATGTCGCCTGCCGTGCCGATGACCGAGCTCGACCCGCAGGTCCACAACGGCTCGAACGACATGAGCCTGGCCGTTGCGTGCAATGAGCGCACGGGTCAGATCGTCCTGGGCGCGGTTCTCGATAACCTGGGGAAGGGGGCCGCGGGCGCGGCAGTGCAGAACCTGCGACTGATGGCGAGCGCTTCACGGCACACGTTGTGAATTCGATGCAGAGCGAACGCTTCCGGACGGGGCCGATGTTCGCAACAGAGGCGGACCTGTCTGTTCGCTATCGAACCCGCCTCGGAACATCGCCAATGATGGTCGCGCGCATCATGTGGCGTTCCGAGGGGTAGTAGTCGGACACCGCGTAGTGCTGGACCGCCCGGTTGTCCCAGAAGACGATCGTGTCCGGCTCCCAGTGCACGCGCACCTGGTATTCCGGGATCTTGGCCTGGCGCACGAGCAGGTCGAACAGTTCGCGAATCTGGGTCGGGGTATCCATGCCCCAATCCGAGCCCAGGACTTCCCGGTAGTTGGCGATGTGCGTGGTGTGGATTTCGTTCACGTACAGGATCGACTCCCCGGTTTCAGGGTGCGTGATGACCACCGGGTGTTCCACGGCGCGATGCCGATCCCGATGCGCGGCGCGTTCGTTCGGATCCATCTTCTTGAACAACGCGACATTGACGTCGTTGACTGCCACCATGCCGTCGATCTTGCGCTTGACCTCCTCCGGCAACCCGGCATAGGCCTGAACCATGTTGCAGAAGATGGTGTCTCCTCCAACTTCCGGGCACTTGATGCAACGAAGAATCGAACCCATCGAGGGTTTCTCGTAGAACGCGGTGTCGGAGTGAAAGAGGTTCTCGGCTCCCTTCTTTTCCCTGGAAGCCTTGAGTTGAACAAGCTCGGGAAAATCCGCGTTGGCGGCCAGCAGCGGATTCTGCGTCTCGAGATCGCCGAACTTCCGGGCAAACGCCACATGCTGCGCGGGGGAGACAGGCTGGCGCCGGATGACCAGCACCCGGAAAGCCAGCAGCAGTGCACGAATCCTGGCGATGCCGTCGTCATCGAGATCCGGCAGAAACAGATCCTGCAACTCCAGACCGAGCGACGGGGCCAGTCGACGGGTCTTCCAGCCCGAAGGCAATCCTTCGAGAGCTTGCTTCATGGCCGGGCTCGATTCGACAGGCGTCCAGCGTGAAGCCATTTCATCGGCAATGTTCAATGACATTCTTGTCTCCATTCAATTTATCGATGCAATTCAACGAGCGGAACCTCGGGCCCGGCTCGCACAGCTTTTTCTTATTCCGCAGTCACTCCTGAAACCTTGATGAACTCCTGCCAACGCGGAACCTCCGCCTGGAGGAACTTGCGGAATTCCGCGGGTGATCGAACCGCTTGTCTTCCTCCAACCTGCTCGATCAAGGCCGTGTACTCGTCGGTTTGCAGGATGGCCTGCACCGCGTTCCAGATCTCCGCGACCTTGTCCGGCGCGACACCGCTGGGCGTCAGCAGGCCGACCCATGGCACGACATCGAATCCCGGAAGCCCCGATTCGGCGACCGTGGGAATCGATTCGAGCTTGGGCAGCCGCTTCGCGCTGCTGATGGCCAAGGCCTTGATGCGGCCGCCTTGCAAGAGCGGCGTCGCGGCAGCAACCCCTTCGAAGGTCACCTGCACCTGGCCTGCGGCAAGGGCCGTCAGCGACGGCGCGGCCCCCTGATAGGGGACGTGCACGAACTTCAGCCTGGTACGCCGGATGAACTCCGTCATGGCCAGATGCGAAACGCTCCCCACGCCCGGTGACGAAAAGCTGATCTCCCCCGGATGGCTGTTCGCGTAGCTGACCAGCGACTCCACCGAATCGATCGGCAGCTTGGAATTGACGAGCAGCAGAAGCGGAGTGTCGTACAGCGTCGCGACCGGCTCGAAGTTCTTCAGGGTGTTGTATCTCACGGCCTTGAAGAGGATCGGATTGATGACCAGCGCCGAAGATGCCGAGAAGGTCAGCGTGTTCAGGTCGCCGGCCGATCTGGCGACGTTGCCCAGCGCGATGCTTCCGCTCTGGCCCGGAACGTTCTCGACGAAGAAATTGCGGTCCAGCTTCCTGCTCAAGGTGGATGCCAGGTATCGCCCCACCGTGTCGACGGATTGACCCGGTGGATAGCCGATGACGATTCGCGACGAGCGCTGGGAAGCGTCGCTTGCCTGCGTCTGCGCCTGAGCCTGAGCCTGAGCCTGACCGGACATGCCGATGGAGAGCAGGCCCATGGACGCGGCAATCCACACGAACAGGAATCGAACTTTCATCCGTTGTCTCCATCGTTGCTCTAAGAGATGGCGCCCGAATCACGTGCACGCACCGTGTGCGTCTGCGCTCAATTGCCCGAATGGCTTGTCATCGAACAATCATCGAACTGGGGTGAGGGCCTCGTCCAATACCGTTTGACCGGGCAGGCATATGAGAATCGTATGGGCGTGGCCCAGCCGCCGAAGCGGCGCTGCGCCGCGTTCAGGACTGCAGATGAGCCAGATCGATCTGAGTAGTCTTCGCTGCTCGCGCGCCAGCCTGTGGTGTCGCTGCGCAGCCTGGGCGGGTTGGCCCGCGCCGTCCAACTCGCTACGCGGGCTGCAGCGGCCCGGCGAGCTTGTAGGTATTGAGAAGGAGGCCGGACGGCGTCGTCTTGGTGCTGGCGAGTTCGAAGGAACAACCCGGCGTCCCTTCAGCGAAGAGGCGCTTGCCCGTGCCCACCAGCACCGGGTAGACGATCAGCAGGACTTCGTCTGCAAGCCCATGCGCCAGCAGGGCAGATGTCAGCGTGGAGCTGCCCCACAGCACAAGGTTGGGGCCGGCCTGCGACTTGATGCGCCGCACGCCCTCGACCAGATCCGGCCCGACGCCTTCGAACGGCCCCCACGCGAGGCTCTCCGGACGATGGGTGACGACGAACTTGGTCGCCGCATTCAATCCATCCGCCATCGGACCGGCTGGCGCCTTCGGCCAGTAGTCCGACCACATGTCGTAGGTGCGCCGGCCCAGCAGCAGATCGAAGCGCCCGCCGTGCGCGGCAAGCACCTCGTCCCGGCCGGCGGGAGTCCGGTAGGGCGCGGTCCAGTCGGCATAGGGGAAGCCGTCTTCGCTGGAGGGCTGGATCACGCCGTCGAGCGACACGTGCTCCATGAGCTTGAGCTTTCTCATCCGGGTCTCCGTGTTTGACTGTTGGGGTTGGAGGACTGGGGATGCTGAACCGTCGTCCAGCTTCGCGCAACTCTGACGTCCCAAACTTGACTAGCTCTGTCCGCAGCGCTTACATTGCCCCCGCCTCGTGATGAGCGGGGCCGGGTTTGGAAGCCCGCCGACATCCTGCGACGAGAGCCGCAGCCACCGCACTGGTCTGCGGCTTTTTCGTTTGCGCCTAATTTTTAGGCGGCTCGAACGGGAGGGCTCGCGCCCTGCCGGTTTCCGCAAGGATGTCCCGGTCTTCCAACCTGTTCGAGCTGCCGCCCTTGTTTGGAAGCGAGGGCGTCGGTTTCTGCAAATCGACATCCTTGGGAGGCCCACTCATGGCCAATGCTTCTTCAAACGACGCGGCAAGCGCCGACGCTCGCTGCACTTGCACGCCTTATCGCCCCGGCGCCCAGTTCAAGCCCTTCGAATGGGTTCAGGGCGACCGGCTCGGAGACTCTTCGCAACAAAGCCAGGCCGCATTCCTCAACGATGCCCGCGACGTGGTGCAGGGCGCGCAGACGCTGATCCAGTTGCTTGGCTGGGACGAAGACCGGCGCGATGCCGCTTCGTCCGACGCAGACCCCGCGCCACTCTTCGATGCCTGCCAGCGCAACTCGCTGCAGCGGCTGCTCTCGGCGACGCTGGGTCTGCTTCATGCCCGGATCGAAATCCAGTGCGAGGCGATGACGGGGTAGCGCGCTTTCTTATTTGCCCGGCGGCATCTTCTCGAACTTGACCAGCTCCGGGTCGAGAACGTCCCATGCATGCCCCCGCACGCCGTACGTGACCGCCTGCGGCCTGAACCGGCTCGGGTCATCAAGGCTCGCTGCATGCACGGTGATGACGTCCGGCATCGCCGCATAGGTCATGTAGACGGGTGAGCCGCAGGTGGGGCAGAACGCGCGGGTCTTGACGTTGCCGCTGTCGCCGACCATGTCCCACAGCGTGGCCTTGCCGGTCTGCTTCGCACCGCCGCGCGGAAAGCTCAGGTACGAGCCGTGGCCGGTGCCGCTCTTGTGCTGGCAGTCGAGGCACTGGCAGTGGTTCTGGAAGATCGGCTCGGAGGGGATGTCGTAGCGGATCGCGCCGCAGGCGCAGCCGCCGGTGTAGGAGGAGTTCATTTGTCTTGTCCTTTCGAGGTTGCCGGGACAGCGAGAGCTGGCGGGAGGCAACGAATTTATTTGGACAAGGGCAGGGCGGGTGAGTAACAAGTTCGTCGCGAATTGGCGCCGCCCGGGGGCTCAGGCTTCCTCCTCATTGTCAGCACGACGCGCTTCAACTTGCGCAAAAACACACGTTGTGGGGGAGCGAGGGCTTTGGGCTGGCTGGCGGCACATGCCCGAATCGATACCATGCGCCGGGCATCGCCAGGGTATCTGGCCAATCAAGGAAGGACAATGTCAACAGACATGAATACAGTTGGGCGTGCACAGCACTCGGAGCCAACCTTCACGCTCTATGGGCGGATCGCTGCGACGTATGCGGGGTACATCGGGCGTCCATACGCCGATCTGCATTTGTCGCTCATCATTGACGATGCCTACAACGGCATCACCGTGATTGATGGACAGCCCACCTTCGGGGAAGCAGGTTTGCACAATCTCTTGCGCATCAGGACCAACATCTACACCAACGAGTTGCCCGGCGGGGTGATCGTCAAGATTCCGCTCGATCCGCCGGCCGGGATGAGTCGCGAGACCTTCGCGCGTGAGTTGGTGATTCGTGCCACCAACTTTGCAAGCTATGTCTCACCCTATCGTCCTCCGGCCAAGCTGCGGGGCGACAAGATGAATCCCGGCGAATACAACAGCAGCTCGTACTTGGCTGCGCTCCTCAAAAGCGTGATGGGTTACGTGCCAGCGGTCCATGTGATCGGCTACCAAACACCCGGGTGGGAGCAACCCATGCCATTGCATTTCTTCAAGGGCGAGGCGCTGCGATGAAGCCGAGCTGGCGACTTGGCTCGCACATTGCGCTCTGGGCGATTGCTTCACCTCTGGTCGAGATGCTGGCAGGGTTCATCGGGACCAAGGCGTTCTCCGCACTGGGAGCGTTTGCACCGACCCTCACCCTTGTCCTCGAGGGCGCGATTCTCTTGGGCTGGGCGGTCTGGATCTATTGGCGTCACGTGCCTGGCGCACCAACGGCCGGCCGCCGCATCGCGTACGCCATTGCCTTCGGGTGCGTGCTGTTGGCTGCCGGTTATGCCGCTCTGTGGGCGGCCTGGATGCTGGCGACCCTGCTGTTCGGTGCGTAGGCGGCGCCCGGCGTGACCATCAGGTGCGCTGGAATTTGCTTGATGTAACGCGAAAGAATTGTTATTTGAGCGGCTCCAGCGTTGAAGTTCTTACAACTTCGGCCCCGTTCATGCCGCTTTCAGACGGTAAAGTCCTGTTTCCCGTTTCGGACTATTTCCGAACCTTTTCCTGCCGCCTCCACCCCGGTCGCTTTCCCGCCTTCTCGCGCGCTCTTCCCCATGTCCAACCTCATCGTGCACGGCGGTACGCCGCTGCGTGGCCGCATCACCCCCTCCGCCAACAAGAACGCAGTGCTGCCGGTGCTCTGCGCCACGCTTCTCACCTGGGAGCCGCTGCGCCTGCATGGGGTGCCCGACATCACCGACGTGCGCAAGATCCTGGACATCTTCCGCACCCTGGGCAGTGACGTGCGCATGGACCACGAAACGGGCACGCTGGAGCTGCACCACCGCGAGACGGCCTTCGACGCGTCGCGCCACCGGCTGCCGGAGGAGATGCGCTCGTCGATCATGCTGGTGCCGCCGCTGCTGGCGCGTTTCGGCGTGGCGCGTCTGGAGGACAACGTCAAGGGCTGCACGCTGGGCGTGCGCGAGATCGATCCGCACGTGGAGGTGTTCCAGCGCTTCGGCGGCGAGGTGGAGCGCACCGAGGGCTCGCTGCTGGTGCGCAGCAAGGGCCGGCTGATGCCCACCGACCACTGGCTGGACTACGCCTCGGTCACTACCACCGAGAACTTCGTGCTGTGCGCGGCGGCCACCGACGGCGCCTCGACGCTGACCAACGCGGCCTCGGAGCCGCACGTGCAGGAGTTCTGCCGCTTCATGTCGATGATCGGCGTGCGCATCGAGGGCATCGGCACCTCGCGGCTCACGGTGCACGGCGGCGGCACGCTCAAGGGCGGCGAGTTCCGCTTCGACGAAGACTTCCACGAGATCACCACCTTCCTCGCGCTGGGCGCCATCACCGGCGGCGACGTGATCGTGCGCAACAGCGCGCCGGAAAACTTTCCGCTACTGGACCGCACCTTCGCCAAGTTCGGTGTGCAGATCGAGCACAAGGAAGGCTGGTCGCGCGCCATCCGCAGCGGTCCGCTGAAGGTGCAGACGCCGTTCACGAGCAACGTGCTCACCAAGGTGGAGGCGGCGCCGTGGCCCTACTTCCCGGTGGACCTGCTGCCGATCTTCATCGCGCTGGGCGTTCGCGCCGAAGGCAACGCGATGTTCTGGAACAAGGTCTACGACGGCGCACTGGGCTGGACGGGCGAGCTCTCGAAGTTCGGCGCGCACGTGTTCTCGTCCGACCCGCACCGGCTCATCACCTTCGGCGGCAATCCGCTGACGCCGGCTGTGGTCGAGAGCCCGTACATCATCCGCGTGGCGATAGCGCTCTTCATGGTGGCGGCCAGCATCGAGGGCCGTTCCGAGATCCGCAACGCGGCGCCCATCCGCCGCGCGCATCCGCGCTTCGTGGAGAACCTGCGCAGCCTGGGCGTGCAGGTGGAGTGGACGAGCGAGGAGTGAGCTGAAGCGGGGCGATGACCCTGCCGCCGCGGCGACCTCCGGCTTGGCCGGAGAATGGCCGGCATTCGACGAAACAGAAGGAGCGCCCTCGAATGACCACGCTGCAACAACTCCTCGGAACGGAACTTCCGCTCATCCAGGCCCCGATGGCCGGCATACAAGTCAGCGCGATGGCCATCGCGGTCAGCAATGCCGGCGGCCTGGGCTCCCTGCCGGCGGCCATGCTGAGCACGGACACCCTGCGTAGCGAGATCGCCGCGATCCGTGCTGGCACCGACAAGCCCTACAACGTCAATTTCTTCTGCCACACGCCGCCCGTGCCCAGCGCCGAGCGCGAGGCCACCTGGCGCACAGCGCTGGCGCCTTACTACGCCGAGTACGGCATCGACGCCGCGAGTATTCCGGCCGGCCCGGGGCGCAACCCCTTCAGCGCCGAAGTGGCCGACTTGCTGGCCGAGTTCCGACCGCCGGTGGTGAGCTTCCATTTCGGGCTGCCTCCCGAGGCGTTGCTGGCGCAGGTGCATGGCTGGGGCGCCAAGGTGCTGGCCTCGGCCACCACGGTCGACGAGGCGCTGTGGCTCGAGGCGCATGGCGCCGACGCGGTCATCGCGCAGGGGCTGGAGGCAGGCGGGCATCGCGGCCATTTCCTCTCGCACGACCTGACGAAGCAGCTCGGCACCTTCGCGCTGCTGCCACAGCTGGTCAAGGCGGTGAAGCTGCCGGTGATCGCCGCGGGCGGCATTGCGGATGCCGATGGCGTGGCGGCGGCGATGTCGCTGGGCGCGGCGGGCGTGCAGATCGGCACGGCCTACATGCTGACACCCGAGGCGACGACCAGCGCGCTGCATCGCGCGGCGCTCAAGAGCGAGGCGGCGCGGCACACGGCGCTTACCAATCTCTTCACCGGGCGGCCGGCGCGCGGCATCGTCAATCGCGTGATGCGCGACCTGGGCCCGATCGGTTCGGCGGCTCCTGAATTTCCGCTGGCCACCTCGGCCATCGCACCGCTGCGCGCCAAGGCCGAGGCGAAGGGCAGCGGCGACTTCTCTCCGCTGTGGTCGGGGCAGAACGCGACCGGCTGCCGCGAGATTCCGGCGGCCGAGCTCACCCGTGCGCTGGCAGAAGGATTCCGCCGATAGGAACGACAAGAGAAAAGTCCAGGACCATGACCCAGCTTCACCTGCCCCTGAAATTCCTCGCGCACGGCGCGCAACCCGGTGTGCGCGAGCCCTGGCTGCTGGTGCTGATGCACGGCGTCGGCAGCAACGAGCAGGACTTGTTCGGCCTCGCGCGGATGATGCCGCCGCAGTTTCACGTGCTGAGCCTGCGCGCGCCCTATGTGCTGTCGCCCGACTCCTACGCGTGGTTCGAGTTCGAGGTGCTGCCCGGCGGCGAACGCCGCATCGACGAGGAGCAGGAGCGCGAGAGCCGCTTTCTCGTCGGCGAGATGGTCGCCTCGGCCGCGCAGCAGCTCGGCGTGCCTGCCGAGCGAGTGATCGTCGGCGGCTTCAGCCAGGGCGGGATCATGGCACTGTCGCTGCTGCTGACCAAGCCCGAGAGCGTGCGCGCCGCCATGGTGTGGCACAGCCGGCTGCTGTCGCAGGTGGTGCCGCACATCGCGCTGCCCGAGGCCTTCGAGGGCAAGGCGCTGTGGGTGAGCCATGGCAGCGCCGACAACGTGATTCCGCCGAGCGCGGCGCAGGCCACGCGCGAACTGGCGCGCACGCTGCCGCTGACGCTGTCGGGCACGGACTTTCCGGGCGCGCACGAGATCCGTCCGGCCGAGCTGCAGGCCACGCTGGCGTGGCTGCAGTCGCTGAGCGCGCAGGCAGGCCCAGCTTGAGCGACTGAACTTCAGCGCGGTCGCCGCGTCACAGGGCGTTACGACGAGGCGGGCCGGCCATGACCCGATCTGGTGCACCATAGCCGCTCGCCTTCCTGACACTCCAGCACAAGGAACCGCCCCTATGTCCGACAGCGACACCCGCGACACCCCCGAGTTCAGGCCCCGCCGCGAAACGCCCATAGGAACCATCGTCGTCGGCGTGCTCGTGCTGCTCGCGGCCGCGTTCTTCGGCTGGCGCTGGTACCAGCAACAGCAGCAGGCCCCCGAGGCCACGCCGGTGGCCACGGCACCGAACGACGGGGCGCCGCCCGCGCCGGCACCCGCGCCCGCACCTCAATCCCAGGAACCGCGAAACCCGATGGACGGGATCGCGGTGCCCGACGCGGGCCTGACCACTGCCACCGACACCGATGCGCGCGTGATGAAGGCGCTGGTCGACCTGTTCGGCAGCAAGAACGTGGCCGACTTCCTGCAGTTCGACGGCATCGTGCGGCGCTTCGTGGCGACGGTGGACAACCTCGCGCGCGAGCAGGCACCCGCGAGCGCGTGGCCGGTGCAGCAGACCAAACAGCGCTTCATCACCTCGGGGCAGGGCGACAAGCAGGTCATCGCCGCCAACAACGCGGCGCGCTACAACCCCATCGTGCTGTTCGCCGAGTCGGTCGATCCGGCGAAGGCGGCCAAGGCCTATGCGCGGCTCTATCCGCTCTTCCAGAAGGCCTATGAAGAGCTGGGCTATCCGGGGCGCTACTTCAACGACAGGCTCGTCGCCGTGATCGACCACCTGCTGCAGGCGCCCGAGCCCGCCGGTCCGGTGCAGGTGCGGCTGGTCGAGGTGAAGGGCGACGTTCCCTCGCAGCGCCCGTGGGTGCGTTACGAGTACGCCGATCCGCAGCTGGAGGCCATGTCGTCGGGCCAGAAGATCATGGTGCGCATGGGCCTGGAGAACGAGCGCAAGGTGAAGGCCGCCATGCGCGCCTTCCGCGAGCAGGTGGCCACGGGCGACGTGGCCAGGAAGAAGCAGCCCTGACGCAGCGGGCGTTCTTCCGGCGCTCCGTGTAGGCGCACACCGATTGCATGCCCTGCGGTTGTCGCGGAGGCTTGGTTGGCGAAACCCAAGCTCCGGAGGACAACCGTATGAACCAGATGAGCGTCGACCTCTACCAGAGTGCCACCGATTCGGAGAAATTCCTTGCGCTTCCCGCGGGCACAGACCCCGCTGAACTCATGGGCCCGATGACCTTCGACCGGGACTACGCGCAGATCAAACGTTACCGCGAGGCATTCATGTTCGATCCGTCGGAGGCCTATGCGGGCGTCAATGCCGCGAAGATCGCGGCCGACATCCTCACCGTGAAGTGGGCGACCTACCGCCGCGACCCTTCGTCATAGAAGGACGCGGCTTCCTTTCCCTCGGTCACTTCGCTCAGGCCTCTTCGGCTTCCTCGCTGTACTCGCTCACCGGCACGCAGCTGCAGAACAGGTTGCGGTCGCCGTAGACGTTGTCGACGCGGCCGACCGGCGGCCAATATTTGGCGCTCTTGAGTTCGGCCAGCGGTAACGCGCCAAGCTCGCGCGAGTACGGGTGGCTCCACTCGCTGCCCAGCAGGCTCGCGGCCGTGTGCGGCGCGTGCTTGAGCGGGTTGTCCTCCTTCGGCCAGACGCCTTCCTCGATGCGGCGGATCTCGCCGCGGATGGCGATCATCGCGTCGATGAAACGGTCGAGCTCGGCCAGCGGCTCGCTCTCGGTGGGCTCCACCATCAGCGTGCCGGGCACGGGGAAGCTCAGCGTGGGCGCGTGGAAGCCGTAGTCGATCAGGCGCTTGGCTACGTCTTCTGCGGTGACGCCGCTGGTGTCCTTGAGCGGGCGCAGGTCCAGGATGCACTCGTGCGCGACGTGGCCGTTGGGGCTCGCGTACAGCGTCGGGTAGTGGTCCTTCAGGCGCGCGCTGATGTAGTTGGCGCTCAGGATGGCCGTCTCGGTCGCGGCCTGCAGGCCCTTGGCGCCCATCATGCGGCAGTACATCCAGCTGATCGGCAGCACGGCCGCATTGCCCAGCGGCGCGGCCGACACCGCGCCCACGCCGTTCGACGCCACGCCGGCCGTGGCATGGCCCGGCAGGTAGGGCACGAGGTCTTCCACCACGCAGACAGGGCCCACGCCCGGGCCGCCGCCGCCGTGCGGAATGCAGAAGGTCTTGTGCAGGTTCAGGTGGCTCACGTCGCCGCCGAACTCGCCCGGCGCGGCCACGCCGACCAGCGCGTTCATGTTGGCACCGTCGACGTACACACGGCCGCCGTGCGCATGCACCAGTTCGCACAGCTCCTTCACGCGGGTTTCGAACACGCCGTGGGTGCTGGGGTAGGTGATCATCACCGCGGCCAGATTGGCGCTGTGCTTCTCGCAGGCGCGCTTGAGGTCGTCGAGGTCCACGTTGCCCTGCGCGTCGCAGGCCGTCACCACCACCTGCAGGCCGACCATCTGCGCGCTGGCCGGGTTGGTGCCGTGCGCCGACGACGGAATCAGGCAGATGTTGCGGTGGCCCTGGCCCTTGGCCTCGTGGAAGGACTTGATGGCCAGCAGGCCCGCGTACTCGCCCTGCGAGCCGGCGTTGGGCTGCAGGCTGATGCCCGCGTAGCCGGTGGCCTCGCACAGCCAGGCGCGCAACTGGGCGTCGAGCTGGGCGTAGCCCTGCAGCTGGTCGGCCGGCGCGAAGGGGTGGATGTTGGCGAACTCGGGCCAGGTGATGGGGATCATCTCGCTGGTCGCGTTGAGCTTCATGGTGCAGCTGCCCAGCGGGATCATGCTGCGGTCGAGCGCCAGGTCCTTGTCGGACAGGCTGCGGATGTAGCGCAGCATCGCCGTCTCGCTCTTGTGCGTGTTGAACACCGGGTGCGTGAGGAAGGCGCTGCTGCGGCGCAGTTCCTCGGGAATCAGCGGCGTGGTGCTGCCCGAGAGATCGTCGAAGCGCGGCGCCTGCTTGCCGGCGGGCGCGAACAGACCCCACAGCGTTTCGACGTCGGCGCGCGTGCTGGTCTCGTCCAGCGAGATGCCCAGGTGCTGCTGCAGGCGCTGGCGCAGGTTGACGCCGGCCGCTTGCGCGCGTTCGATGATCGCCTGCGTGTCTTCGCCGGTGCGGATGGTCAGCGAGTCGAATGCGGTGGCGTTCACGGGTTTACGGCCCATCTGCGCGAGGCCCTTGGCCAGCACGGCGGTGAGCGCGGCCACGCGCTGCGCGATGCGCGTGAGGCCGTCGGGCCCGTGGTACACGGCGTACATGCTGGCCACCACGGCCGGCAGCACCTGCGCGGTGCAGATGTTGGAAGTGGCCTTCTCGCGGCGGATGTGCTGCTCGCGCGTCTGCAGCGCGAGGCGGTAGGCGGGCTGGCCGTGCGTGTCGACGCTCACGCCCACGAGGCGGCCCGGCAGAGAGCGCTTGAACTCGTCGCGGCAGGCCAGGTAGGCGGCGTGCGGGCCGCCGTTGCACAGCGGCATGCCGAAACGCTGCGTGGTGCCGCAGACGATGTCGGCGCCCCATTCGCCGGGGGGCGCCAGCAGCGTCAGCGCCAGCAGGTCGGCCGCGACGATGAAGGCGGCGTCGCACTGGTGCGCATGGCCCGCGAGCGGGCGCAGGTCGTGCACGTGGCCGGTGGTGGCGGGGTACTGGGCGAGCACGCCGAAGAAGGCGCCGCTCACCATCAGGTGCGGCAGCGTTTCCGACACGGTGCTCACCTTGACCTCGATGCCCAGCGGCGCGGCGCGGGTCTTGATGACTTCGATGGTCTGCGGATGGCAGTCGCCCGACACGAGGAACACGTTGCTCTTGGCTCTAACGCTGCGCTTGGCCAGCGTCATCGCCTCGGCGGCGGCCGTGGCCTCGTCGAGCATCGAGGCGTTGGCGATGGCCATGCCCGTGAGGTCGCACACCATCGTCTGGAAGTTGAGCAGGGCTTCCATGCGGCCCTGCGAGATCTCGGCCTGGTAGGGCGTGTAGGCGGTGTACCAGGCGGGGTTCTCGAGGATGTTGCGCAGGATCACGCCCGGCGTGTGGTTGCCGTAGTAGCCCTGGCCGATGAAGTTGCGGAACACCTTGTTCTTCGACGCCATCGCCTTGAGCTCGGCCAGCGCGTCGGCTTCGGTGACCGGGGCGGGCAGGCGCATCGGCTTCGAGCGGCGGATGGCGGCGGGCACGATGCCGTCGATGAGCTCCGCGCGCGTTTCCGACCCGATCGCCGGCAGCATGCGCGCCTCGTCCGCCGCGTCGATGCCGATGTGGCGGGCAATGAATTCTTCGGCGTTCTCGAGTTCTTGCAGGGTGGGAAGGGCAGCGGGCTTCGACATGGCAGTGCTGTTGATAAGAGCTTGGGGCGGGGGAGCGGGGTCAGAACGCAGAAGTCGCGAAGGTCTCGCAGAGGTCGCAGAAGGAAAACCAAAAGATGATTCGGTTTCTTCTGCGACTTCTGCGTAGTTTTTGTATTCCTTCTGCGTTCGGCTGTCCGATTTCGAGGATCAGGATTCGGCAGCGAACTTGTCGTACGAGGCCGCGTCCAGCAGCGCGTCGAGCTGCGAGGGGTCGCTCAGCTTGACCTTGAAGAACCAGCCGGCGGCCAGCGGGTCGCTGTTGGCGAGCGACGGGTCGGCGCGCAGCTCTTCGTTCACTTCGGTGATTTCGCCCGACACGGGCATGAACACGTCGGCGGCGGCTTTCACCGATTCGACGACGCCGGCGACATCGCCCTGCGCGAAGGTCTTGCCGACTTCGGGCAGGTCGACGAACACCACGTCGCCCAGCGCGTCCTGTGCGTGCACGGTGATGCCGACGGTGGCCGCGTCGCCTTCGGCCGACACCCATTCGTGGTCCTTGGTGTACTTGATGCTCATGGTGGAAAACTCCTCGTGGAAAAAATGGTTCGGGGGTGCAGAGCCTAGCCGGTCAGCCGCGTTCAGCCGCGGTAGTAGCGGGTGGGCACGAAGGGCATGGTCGACACCTCCATCGGCACCGACTTGCCGCGCACGATGGCCTGCACGCGCGTGCCCGGCTCGGCGAACGCGGTGGCCACGTAGCCCATGGCGATGCAGCGGTCGGCCGTGGGGCCGAGCAGGCCGCTGGTGACAGTGCCGATGTCCTGGCCCTCGAAAGACTGCAGCACCGTGCCGTCGCGCACCGGAATGCGCTCCAGCGCGACGAGGCCCACGCGTTTGCGCTTCAGCGTGTCGTGGTCGGTGTGTCCGGCCGCGCCGGCGGTGGAGGCGGCGAGCTGCGCGAGCACCTTCGCGGCACCCGGAAAACCGCCTTCGCGCGCGCCGCCCGCGCGGCGCACCTTCTGCATCGCCCAGTTGAGCGAGGCCTCGACGGGCGTGGTGGTGGTGTCGATGTCGCTGCCGTAGAGGCAAAGTCCCGCCTCGAGCCGCAGCGAATTGCGCGCTCCCAGGCCTATGGGCTTGACCTCGGGCTGGGCCAGCAGCAGGCGGGCGAGGCGTTCGGCGTCGGATGCGGCCACCGAGATCTCGAAGCCGTCTTCTCCGGTGTAGCCGCTGCGGGTGACGAAGGCCGCAATGCCGTCGATCTGCACCGCTCCGCCCGTCATGAACACGAAGCGCTCGACGCCGGGCGACAACCGCGCCAGCGTGGCCGCAGCCTGCGGGCCCTGCAGCGCGAGCAGCGCGTTCTCGGGCAGGGGGCGCACCTCGCAGCGCGAGCCGATCTTCTTCTGGATATGGGCGATGTCGGCAACCTTGCAGGCGCCGTTGACGATCACGAAGATCGAGCCGTTGCCCTCGTTGAAGAACATCAGGTCGTCGAGGATGCCGCCCTCGTCGTCCAGCAGCAGGCCGTAGCGCTGCTTGCCGGCGGGCAGGTCGATCACGTCGACGGGCATCAGGGTCTCGAAGGCGGCCGCGGCGTCGGGCCCGACCAGGCGCAGCTGGCCCATGTGGGAAATGTCGAAGAGGCCGGCCGCGTCGCGCGTGTGCTTGTGCTCGGCCATCAGGCCCGCCGGGTACTGGACCGGCATCGAATAGCCGGCGAAGGGCACCATGCGGGCGCCCAGCTCCAGGTGGAGGTCATACAGCGGCGTCTTGAGAAGTTCGGTAGCGGGGGCGGAAGAAGCGGCCACGGGGCACTCCAAAGGGGCAGTCGAAATCCATGACGCAAGCCATGGGCCACCCCTGCTGTCCGCTTTACCTGAGAGATTCGCCCCACGATCGGGGTTTGCTCCTTCGGTGGGCCGCTGCTCCTGTTTTGGATGCGGCGGCCTCTCTCCAGCAAGGAAACGCCGGTTTTCACCGGCGCCTCGTCAGTCCTTTTGCCTGAGCGTTCGGGGGAAATTTGCCCCCTGCGCCTTCGGCGGCCCCGGCATGCGGGGCTCTCTCCTGACTTTCGAGAGTGTAGTTGATCGGGTATCGCTAGGAGAACAGACGGTGCATCGAGTCGATCGACTCCGGCCCGTACGCGACCACGCCAACGGGCACGGCGTAGTCGATGGCCTCGATGATCTTGCCCGCCCACACGGGGCTGAATCCGCCGCAGAGTTCGATGAGCTGTACACCTTCCCGAACCATCTCCTGCGCAACCTCGATACCTTCGGAGGCGGTTGCGACTCCTACGACCTTCATTCGGAACTTGTCTGTTCCCTGATGCTGGACAAATCGGTCTCCCGTCACGATGAATCCGAAACTTGTGAGAGCCATGGGCTTGTTCTCCCTTTATGCATTGATGAGCGTTGAGGCAAGCGGTGCCTCTGGCGGCTGCTTGCTCGGTTCAGCGTACACCTTGCAGCGCTTCGCATCCGCAAGATTCATGACCACCGGTTCCAGATGTCCGATGTACGGTCGGACACGATGAAGCAATGCCGAAGCCGCTGGCGTCGGCCGGCTTTTCATTCGCAGCGATTCGGCGCGCTCCGCAACGACCATCTTCTCGATGCGCTCAGCGCACCCACAGGTACCACGCCCCTGCGGCGACCGCGATCCACACGGCCACGACCAGCGCGGCGCCCCAGCGGCTGGTCGGCCTCGAGCCCGAGCTTTGCATCCAGGCATCGGCCCGCTCGCGGCATTCGGCGAGCACGGACGCGGGAATCAGCCGGACCGCGAGCCAGATCAGCCCCGGCAGCAGCAGCACGTCGTCGACGTAGCCCAGCACCGGAATGAAGTCGGGGATCAGGTCGATCGGGCTGAGCGCATAGGCCACCACGAAAACACCCAGCGCCTTCGCATACCAGGGCGTGGAGGCGTGCCGGCAGGCGAACCAGAGGGTGACGCCGTCGCGCTTGAGGCGCCTGGCCCAGCTGCGAAGGCGCTCGGACAACGAGGTGGAGGCGGGAGGCGGGGAATTCACCCGGCGATGGTGTCACAGGCCGTGGCGGCCATCGCCCCGATCGAAGTTCTCAGTGAATCACTTCGGCCGGCGGCAGCAGCCGGTCGATGCGCTCGCGCAGCGACTCGGCGCGCTCCGCGCCCGCGGTCTTCTCGATCTCGGTGAGCATCAGCGCGGCGATCGTCAGCATGGCCTCGCGGTCGCGCGCCTCGCGCAGGGCGTCGCGCATCTGCAGCGCGAACTTCGGGTCGCGGCGCACGAACATGCGCTCGCAGATGTCGAACAGGAACATGCGCGTGGTCGCCAGCGAACGCTTGCCGTCGAAGGTGTCGGCCGAGGTGGCGACCTGGATCGGCTCGACGGCGGGGATGGGCGAGGGCGCGGGCTGTGCGTGGGGCTCGGCTTCCGCCGCCGCGGCCTTCGTGCCCTGCAGGTAGCCCTTGTCGATCAGCGCCTGGATGGTCCGCTCGGCTTCGTCGCGGTTGGCGAAGAGGGGACTGAAGTCGGTCAGGGAGCGCCGGCCGTCGGCCATCAGCAGCAGGGCGCGTTCGCGCTGGGTGAGCGTGCGCTGTCCGCCCTGGAGTTCGTTGCGCGCCTTGTCGGTCTTGGTGGGAAACATGGCAGCCACAGCTTTGGGGAAACGAAGGCTGCAGCATGGTTGCAAGTGGTGACACCTTCGTGAACCGTTTGGCTTACAGGGCCATTGCGTCCCGCCTCGTCCGGGCGCCTGCATCAGCCGCCCGCGCTCTCCTTGCGGATGAGCCATCGGCCTTCCACGCGCTGCAGCTCCAGCGTCTTGCGGCTCTTCTCGCGCAGCTTGTCGGCGCTGTAGGTCTGCTGGAAGCTGGCGGTGGCCGCCTGCCCCTTGAGGCTGATGACGAGGCTGTCGATCTCCACGCTGATGGCGGCCTTCTCTTCGATGCGCGTGCGGCGATCGGTCTCCCATGCCTTGCGATCCTGGCCGCGCGGGGGGGTGAAGTCGCTCGCATAGGCGGCGAGGTAGCGGGCCACGTCGCGTGCGGACCATGCGGCGGCCCAGGCGCGCACTGCGGCTTCGACTTCGCGGATGCCTGCTGCGGGATCGGCCGGTGCGGCGGCGGCTGCCGGCGCGGTGGTCGCTGCCGGCCCGGCGGCGAAGGCCGCCGGAGCCAGCAGCACGCTCCCCAGTACGCAGCTCAGGAATCGATTCATGGCGCGGTGTCCCTCCTTGTCGTTTCGCCGGCCCCTCGGCCCTGCGCCCGATTCTGGCAGCGAACATGCGCCGGGCCGCTTCAGGCGGCGGCAGCTCCTTCGGCGTCGGCCGGCATCGCCTGTATGGCGCGGTTGCGCAGCCGCAGCGCGAAGACCGTCGCCACGCACAGCACGCAGAGCACTGCCGTCAGCGTCACGCCGAGGCCGCGCGCGTCCGAGAGCATGCCGAAGAGCGGCGACACCAGCCCGCCCACCGAAAGCGCCAGCCCCAGCGCGATGCCGCTGGCCGTGGCCGGGTTGCGCGGCAGGTAGTCTTGCGCGAGCGTCACCTGCGCGGCGAAGGGCAGGAACATGCACAGGCCGAAGAGCGCGGTGCAGGCAAGCGCCCATCCTGCGCTCGGGGCGAGCACGATGCCCGCGAGCGAGGGCAGTGCAAGCAGATAACCGGCACGAATCGTGCCCATGCGCCCGATGCGGTCGCCCAGCCAGCCGCCGAGCAGCGTGCCGACGGCGCCCGCCGCCGTGAACATGGTGAGCGCCGCCGCGCCCTGGAGGGCCGAACCTTGCAGGTCGCGCGTGATGCGCAGCGACAGCATCGACATCACCGTGACGTACGGAATAGACCAGCCCACGATGGTCGCCACCAGCAGCCCGAAGGCACGCCAGTCGTTGTGGGGCTTCATCAGGTGGTCGCCGGCCTTGCGGGCCGCTGCTGCGTTGCCCGAGGCCGCGCCGCGCCGCGCGTTCGCGGCGAACCACACCACGCCCATCGCCAGCGCCGGCACGCCCAGCAGGTAGCTGTGCGACAGGCGGCCGCCGCCCACGACGGTGGCCGCCAGTACCGGCGCGAAAGAGGCGCCGATGGTGCCGCCCACCGAGAACACGCTCATCGCCTTCTGCGAGCCGCCGCCGGCCGCGCGCGCCGCCACCGTGGCCGGTGGGTGGTAGGCCGCGATGCCCAGCCCGCACAGCGCCATCGCGATCCAGGTCAGCAGGTAGCTCTGGCCCAGCCCCGCCAGCACCACGCCCAGCGCGGCGACAAGGAAGCCCGTGGGCACCAGCCAGCTGCGCGGGTGCCGATCGGCGTACAGGCCGAAGAGGGGCTGCACCACGCTCGACAGGCCCGTGGCCGCCAGCATCAGCCCGCTGACTGCCGTGTAGCTGTAGCCGCGCTCCAGCACCATGAAGGGCAGCAGGGCGGGCACGAGGCCCTGGTAGAGGTCGTTGACGGCATGGGTGCCGGTGAGCAGCCCGAGTCGGCGCTTGTTCATGACGGATGCTTCTTTCGTCTGCGGGAGGAGTGGAAAAAAGCATCGTAGGAAGCCGTGAGAAGATGTTCCTGCTACGAATTGGCAAGCATCGTCGAGAAATGGACAAAGAAATTGACCTCCGGCCGGAGCACGGCGAGTCGACCCCGCGCGCCGTCGCGGTGCTGGCGACCGACCCGGCGGGCGACGCCTTCATTCCGCCGCACACGCACCGGCGCGGCCAGCTCATCCACGCGATCTCGGGCGTGATGCTGGTGAGCGCCGCAGCCGGCAGCTGGGTGGTGCCGACCGGTCGCGGCGTGTGGGTGCCCGGCGGCATGGAGCACCAGATCCGCATGGCGGGCGAGGTGCGCATGCGCACCGTGTTCGTCGAACCCGGCACGCGGGCCGACCTGGGCAGCGAATGCCGCGTGATCCACGTCGGCGCGCTGCTGCGGGAGCTGATCGTCACGGCCGTGTCGCTGCCGCTGGACTACGCGCCGGGCGGCCGCGACGAGCGGGTGATGGAGCTGATCCTCGACGAGATCGAGGCCGCGCCCGCGCTCTCGCTGTACGTGCCGATGCCGCGCCACGCCCGGCTGGCCGCGCTGTGCGAGGAGCTGGTGCGCGATCCTTCGCTGCCCGCAACGCTGGACGACTGGGCCTCGCGTCTGCACATGAACACCCGCACGCTCGCGCGCCTGTTCCAGCGCGAGACGGGCATGAACTTCGGCGCGTGGTGCCGGCAGGCGAGGCTGCTGTTGAGCCTGCCCCGGCTGGCGGCGGGTGCGTCGATTCTTGAAGTGGCGCTGGCCCACGGCTACGAGAGCCCGAGCGCCTTCACCGCGATGTTCCGGCGCACGCTGGGCGTGCCGCCGAGCCAGTACCTGCACCGGCCCGGCTGAGCGCCGCAGCTTGCGGCGCTACTTGAACCCTAGCGTGTGCGGCAGCCAGGTGCTCAGCGCCGGCACGAAGGTCAGGATGAGCAGCACCGCGCCGTGCGCCCACAGGAACGGCACCAGTTCCTTCACCAGCTCCGTCATCGGCACCTTCGACACGTTGCAGGTCACGAACAGCAGTCCGCCGACCGGTGGCGTGATCATGCCCAGCGTGAGGTTGAAGATCACGATCATCGCGAAGTGCACCGGGTCGACGCCCAGCTTCACCGCCACCGGCGCGAGGATCGGCGCCAGCACCATCACGCCGGGCAGCGGCTCGATGAAGATGCCGAAGAGCAGCAGGAAGATGTTGACGATGATCAGGAACATCCACGGCGAGAGGTTCATGCCGATGAGCCACTCGGCCATCTGCTGCGGAATGCCCTCGATGGTCAGGATCCACGCGAACGAGGCCGACAGGCCGATGATGATCAGCACCGAGGCCGACAGCAGGGCCGAGCGCGAAAGAATGTCCGGCAGCGCCTTCCATTCGAGCGTGCGGTAGACGAACTTGCCGCACACCAGCGCGTAGAACACCGCCACCACCGAGGCCTCGGTGGGCGTAAACCAGCCCGCGCGCATGCCGCCCAGGATGACCACCGGCAGCAGGATCGCGGGAATCGCCTTCCAGGTCGTGATGAGGATCTCACGCAGCGGCGGTGTCTGCCCGTCGCCCTTGTAGTTGCGTTTCTTCGAGACGTAGAAGTTCACCAGGCACATCGCTACCGCGATCAGGATGCCCGGCAGGATGCCCGCTGCGAACAGCGTGCCGACCGAGACCGTCTCGTCCTGCAGCGCGTAGATGATCATGATGATCGAGGGTGGAATGATCGGCCCCACGATCGCGGTCGAGGCGGTGAGCGCCGCCGCGTAGGAGCGGTCGTAGCCGGCCTTGTCCATCATCTTGATGAGCATCGACCCCGGCCCCGCTGCGTCGGCCAGCGCCGAGCCCGAGATGCCAGAGAAGAAGGTCAGCGACACCACGTTGGTGTAGCCCAGCCCGCCGCGCCGGTGGCCCACGAACTGGCCCGCGAAACGCAGCAGCACCTCGGTGAGCGAGCCGCCGCTCATGAGCTCGGCAGCCAGGATGAAAAAGGGCACCGCCATCAGCGGAAAGCTGTCGATGCCGGTGAAGGTTTCTTTCAGCAGCACCATCAGCGGATAGTTTTCCGCCAGGATCAGCGTGGTGGCGGTGGAAAGGCCCAGCGCGAAGGCCACCGGCACGCCGATGGCCAGGAACACGCAGGCGGAGACGATGAGAACGAGGCTTGCATCCATGGTCGTTCTCCTTACAGCGACGCGCTGGCGTTGGCGTCGAAGTGTGCGTCGGACGCGAACTCGCGGTTCAGCACGTAGCCGCGCACCACCAGCAGCCAGTGCACGACGAGCAGCACGCCGCCGAAGAGCATCGCGCTGTAGATGTAGGCGAACGGAATCTGCGTGACGGCGGTGAGCTGGAACATCGTGCGCTGCATGTAGAGCCAGCCGTACCACACCATGAAGCCGAAGAAGGCGAAGAGCAGCCCCGCCACCACGATGCGCAGCGCTACCGCGGCGCTGCGCGGCAGCGCGTCCTGCAGGTTCTCGACCGCGATGTGCCCGCCGTAGCGCAGCACCGGCCCGGCGCCCAGGAAGGTGAGCCAGATCATCATGTGGCGCGACACCTCTTCCGCCCATTCGAGCGACTGGCTGGTGGTGTAGCGCAGCACGACGTTGGTGAAGATGATGACCGACATGGCGGCCAGCAGAAGAATCAGCGCCCAGCGGTTGGCGGCGAGAAAGTAGCGCTCGAAGGCTTGCACTTTGAGTTGTTCTCTGTTGTTTCGGGAGAGAAGAAAAAACGAAGCGCCCGGCGCACTGTGGCGGACCGGGCGCGTTGCCGGAAGACCGGCTCGGGACGGCTTACTTGACGTCCGTGATCTTCTTGATGTTGTCCGCGCCGAATTCCTTGGCGTAGCTCACGTACGCCGGCTTCAGCGCCTCGCGGAAGGCCGCGCCGTCGACGGTGCGCGTGACCTTCATGCCGTCTTTCTCGAGCTGGGCGATGCCGTTGTTCTCGTCGTCGTTCACCTTCTTGCGCTGGGCAATGGCGGCCTTCTTCGCGGCCTCGGTGAACACCTTCTTGTCGGCGTCCGAGAGCTTGTTCCACACCTTCGGCGACAGCAGCAAGAGCGCCGGCGAGTACACGTGGCCGGTGAGCGAGAGGTGCTTCTGCACCTGCGAGAACTTCGAGGCCAGGATCACCGGAATCGGGTTCTCCTGTCCGTCGACCGTGCCCTGCTGCAGCGCGCCGAAGAGTTCGGGGAAGGCCATCGGCGTGGGCAGGATGCCGAAGGTGCGGTAGCCGTCCATGTGCACCTTGTTTTCCATGGTGCGCATCTTCAGGCCGGCCGCGTCGGTGGGCTTGACGATGTCGCGCTTGCTGTTCGTCATGTGGCGGAAGCCGTTCTCCGTCCAGGCCAGCGCGATGATGCCCTTGCTCGGGAACTTGGTCAGGATGTCCTGGCCGATGGGGCCGTCCATCACCTTGCGCGCGTGGTCGTAGTCGCGGAAGAGGAAGGGAATATCAACAATCTTCACCTCGGGCACGAAGTTGCCCACCGGGCCGGTCGAGGTGTTGACCAGGTCCTGCGTGCCGAGCTGGATGGCCTCGATCTGCTCGCGCTCGCCGCCCAGCGCCGAGTTGGCGAAGTGCTGGCACTTGTAGCGGCCTTGTGTGCCCTTCTCGATCTCGTCGCAGAACACCGTGGAGCCAACGCCGTAGTGCGACTCCTTGGAGGTCGCGTAGCCGATCTTGAGAACGGTGGGTGCCTGGGCGAAGGCGGAAGCGCCCAGGGCGAACGAAAGGCAGGCGGCGGCGATGTGGCCGAGTTTCATGATGTCTCCGGGGGTTGGGGTCAGGTGCGCGTCAGGCGCAACGGACTATGCAACACCGGGGAGCTTCACCGCGTCGGGATTTTCACGGACGTATTCGCGGATGACGGCCTCGAAGCTGTCGTCCGCCGCCAGGCCCAGCGCCTTCGCGCGCGCCGTCTCGATGCGCCCCGGCCAGGTCTTCACGATGCGCATGATCGCCGGGTCGGGCGTGCGGTCGAGCAAGGCGGTGGCGGCCTTGCCGGCCACGCGCTCCAGCGCCGCGGCCATCTCGCCCACCGTGGTCGGCAGCGAAGGCAGGTTCAGCGCGGTGCGTGGTCCCCATTGCGCATCGCTCGCCTCGGCGGCGCGGATGATGCCCTCGATGGTGCGAGCCGGTGACGCGATGGCGACAGGCGTCTCGTCGGGCACCGGGCAGGCCGCGCGCAGCCCCGCCAGCGGCTCGCGGATCATTCCGCTGAAGAAGCCCGAGGCCGCCCCGTTGGGCTTGCCCGGGCGCACGCTCACCGTCATGAGCCGCACGCTGCGCCCGCGCACGAAGCCCTTGCGCGTGAAATCGGCCACCAGCTGTTCACCAATGAATTTCTGGATGCCGTAGCTGGTCTGCGGCGTGGGCAGCGTGTGATCCTCGATCACCTTCGGCAGCGGCTGCTCGGGCGAATCGCCGAACACCGCGAGCGAGCTGGCGAAGACCAGCACCGGCTTCGTGCCGAGAGCGCGAACCCGCTCGAGCAGCGCATGCGTGGCGGCGAAGTTGCTGCGCATGCCGAGGTCGAAGTCGGCCTCGCATTCGCCGCTCACCGCGGCCGCCAGGTGGAAGATGGCGTCGGCCTCGCGCCAGGGCGTGGCATCGGCCTGCGCCGAGAGCTGGTCGTTCAGGTCGCCGGTGATGGCCTTGATACGCGCGTCGGCTGTCAGGTCGGCCGGTGGGGCTGCGCGGTCGACCAGCGTGATGCGCTCGATGGGACGGGCTGCGGCGCCGGCCAGTGAAAGGCTGCCTTGCGCGAGCAGTGTTCGCGCGAGTCGCGCGCCCAGAAAGCCTGCGCCGCCGGTGATGATGATCTGCATGGGTCGGGTCTCCTGTCTTGTCTCCTGAGAGCTTCGAGGATAAGCGGGCAGCGGCGAGGGCGGGAGGCCTGTGGCATGCTCGATCTCAGCTTGTGCAGCGGAAACCGTCGCGACCGAGCGCCCCTCATCGACAGGAGACACTGCATGCTCACGGTCATCGTCTTGTGGCTTCTTGCCGTGGCATGGCTCGTTGCGAACGGCATGTTCGCCGAGAAGCCTTCGCCGCAGTACCGGCGCAGGCGAACCCTGGTGGCCTGGATGTTCCTGGGCGGTTGCGCGGGAGCACTCGCCGGCCTGGCGGGGCCAACCTTCTCGCTCGCGGGCTCCATCGTCGGTGCCGCGGCCGCCGGGTTCGTGGCGCGCAGCCTCGTTGACGTGCGAAAGCCCGACCCCGGTGCAGAAACAACGACGCCATGACGATCAAGTTCCCGCCCGATTTCCTCGAGACGCTGCGGCAGCCGGTGCGCGTCGAGGCCGATCTCGACAGCCAGTCCTCGTTCTTCTCGCGCAAGGAGATCAGGGATTTCTATCTTTCGGTGATCGAGAGCCCCGAGAAGAACGATGTGCTTCAGCTGGCGGCCGACGAACTGCCTCGTCTGCATCCCCACCGGGCCGCGCTGCTGGCGCTGTTCTGCGGCGCGCTCGTCGAGGACGGGGCCGACCCGCGCCTGCTCTTCGGCGCGGCGCTCGAACTCATGGCCGGCCTGCTCGTGTCGCTCGAACCGTTCTGCGCGACACAGCCTCAGGACGATGGCGAAGAGGCAGACCCCGAAGAAGTCGCCGAATGGCAGGCTGCGGAGGCGGCCCTTGGCGCGCTGTCTGCACCGGAGCGTTTCGAGGTCGAGGCACGGCAGGCCGCGGCTGGCCTGCTGGTGCTTCCACTCATGACCATGCTCATGCGCGACGTGCGCAACCACCGCGCCCTGCTGGCCGACGGCGAACTGGTGGCGCGCATCGATGCGTTGGCCGTCAACGATTCGCTGCCGATCGACGGCCTGCACTTCCTGCAGGGGGCCGCCGAACTGGCCTACGAGGACGAACTGGTGGTGGTGCTCCCGGCCTCCGGCACCGGCATGGTGGTGAAGGCCCACGCCATCAACAACAACTTCCACGCGTTCTCGCTGCTACAGAAGCTGATGCGCAAGCGCGCCAAGGCGCTCGGCATCCAGCCGCCCGCACGCGAGGCGGGCGCGACCGCAAGCCGCGACACCGACTGCGCCGAGTACCTGTGGCTGCAGGCCGATGCCTTCAGGAACGGCGAGTTGGTCGATCCCATGGCGTGGTCATGGGGCGAAGGCTCGCTGCGCGAGAACGCCCGCAGGCAGGGGCGGCTGGTGCTGGTGGCGCTGGACACGCAGGACAAGCCCAGCCGCAGCTGGAACGGGTTCAACCGCGTGCTCCATTCGGAACAGAAGTCGCGCGTGTCGCTCGTGCGCATGCTCACGCCCGAGGAAGTCGTTTCTTACCTTGCCTGAAGCGGCGGGTCTTCCGGCCAGGCCAAGAAAAAGGCCCTCCGAAGAGGGCCTCGAGCGGCAAGAGGGCCGGGAGCCTTACATCCCCACGTAGTTCGGCCCACCGCCACCTTCGGGCGTGACCCACACGATGTTCTGCGTCGGGTCCTTGATGTCGCAGGTCTTGCAGTGCACGCAGTTCTGCGCGTTGATCTGCAGGCGCTGCTTGCCGTCCTCGGTGCCGACGAACTCGTACACACCGGCCGGGCAGTAGCGGCTTTCGGGGCCGGCGAACTTGGCGAGGTTGATGTTCACGGGCACCGTCGCGTCCTTGAGCGTCAGGTGGGCCGGCTGCTGCTCCTCATGGTTGGTGTTGCTGATGAACACGCTGGAGAGGCGATCGAAGGTGAGCTTGCCGTCGGGCTTCGGGTAGAAGATGGGCTTGCACTCCGAAGCTGGCTTCAGGTACAGGTGGTCGGGCTTGTCGCGGCGCAGCGTCCATGGAATGTGGCCCTTCAGCAGCCATTGCTCGACGCCGTTCATGAAGGTGGCGATGCCCAGGCCCTTCTTGAACCAGGCCTTGAAGTTGCGGGCCTTGTTCAGCTCGGTGTGCAGCCAGCTCTTCTCGAAAGCGGCGGGGTAGGCCGTGAGTTCGTCGTGCTGGCGGCCGGCCATGACCGCGTCGAAGGCGGCCTCGGCGCACAGCATGCCGGTCTTGATGGCGGCGTGGCTGCCCTTGATGCGGCTCACGTTGAGATAGCCGGCCTCGCAGCCGACCAGTGCGCCGCCCGGAAACACCGTCTTGGGCAGCGACATCAGGCCGCCGGCCGTGATGGCGCGCGCGCCGTAGCCGATTCGCTTGGCGGGCTTGATGCCCTTGGACTCGTCGCCTTCCAGGTACCAGCGGATGTTGGGGTGCAGCTTCCAGCGCTGCATTTCCTCGAAGGGGCTCAGGTAGGGGTTGCTGTAGTCCAGGCCCGTGATGAAGCCCATCGTGACCTTGTTGTCCTCCATGTGATAGAGGAAGGCGCCGCCGTAGGTGTCGCTCTTCATCGGCCAGCCGGCGGTGTGCAGCACGAAGCCGGGCTGGTGGCGCTTGGGGTCGATCTCCCAGACTTCCTTCACGCCGATGCCGTAGGTCTGCGGGTCCTTGCCGGCATCGAGCTTGTATTTGGCGATGAGCTGTCGGCCCAGGTGGCCGCGCGCGCCTTCGGCGAACACGGTGTACTTGCCCAGCAGCTCCATGCCGAGCTGGAAGTTCTCGGTGGGCTCGCCGTCCTTGCCGACGCCCATGTTGCCGGTGGCCACGCCGCGCACCGAGCCGTCTTCGTTGTAGAGCACCTCGGCGGCTGGGAAGCCCGGGAAGATCTCCACGCCCAGGTTTTCTGCCTGCTGGGCCAGCCACTTGGTGAAGGCGCCCAGGCTGATGATGTAGTTGCCGTGGTTCTGGAAGCAGGCCGGCAGGAAGAGGTTGGGGGTGCGCAGGCCCGACTTCTCGCCCAGGAACACCATCGCGTCGTCGGTTACCGGCTGGTTCAGCGGGGCGCCGAGTTCCTTCCAGTCGGGCAGCAGCTCGTTGAGCGCGCGCGGGTCCATGATGGCGCCCGAGAGGATGTGCGCGCCGGGCTCGGAGCCCTTCTCGAGCACCACGACCGAAATCTCCTTCTCGTGCTGCGCGGCCAGCTGCTTGAGCCGGATCGCGGTCGACAGGCCGGCCGGGCCGCCGCCGACCACGACCACGTCGTATTCCATGGCTTCGCGAGGGCCGAACTGAGCGAGGATTTCGTCGTGGGTCATCTGGGTTGGATCGATAATGATTTTTCGAGACGCGGGGGCTTCCCGGGATTGCGGGGCATTTTATGCGGCGTCCAGGCATGCTCCCTGTCGCGTCCGGCATGCTCCCCAGCGCTCGCGGGCGGGACCTCCCGCGTCACCTGCGCGACTCCACAGGATCCAGTTCATGGCTTACAGCATCGATCTCTCCGGCCGCGTGGCCTTCGTCACCGGCGCCTCCAGCGGGCTCGGTGCCCAGTTCGCGAAGACGCTGGCGCGTGCCGGCGCGGCGGTGGTGCTGGCGAGCCGCCGCGTAGAGAAGCTCAAGGAGCTGCGTGCGCGCATCGAGGGCGAGGGCCACGACGCCCACGTGGTCGAACTCGACGTGACCGACATCGGCAGCATCAAGGCCGCCGTGGCGCGCGCCGAGACCGAGGTGGGCCCCATCGACATCCTGGTCAACAACTCGGGCGTGAGCACCACGCAGCGCCTGCAGGACGTGACGCCCGACGACTACGACTACATCTTCGACACCAACGTGAAGGGCAGCTTCTTCGTGGCGCAGGAGGTCGGCAAGCGCATGCTGGCCCGCGCCAGGGGCACGGCGCCCGGCACCTACATCGGCGGGCGCATCATCAACATCGCCTCCGCCGCGGCGCTCAAGGTCATGCCGCAGATCGGCACCTACTGCATGAGCAAGGCCGCGGTGGTGCAGATGACCAAGGCCATGGCGCTCGAGTGGGGCCGCTTCGGCATCAACGTGAACGCGCTGTGCCCGGGCTACATCACGACCGAGCTCAACGAGGAGCACTGGAGCACCGAGGGCGGCACCAAGCTGGTCAACATGCTGCCGCGCAAGCGCGTGGGCAAGCCGGAAGACCTCGACGGCCTGATCGTGCTGCTGGCCAGCGGCCAGAGCCACTTCGTGAACGGCGCCGTCATCGCGGCCGACGACGGGTTCGCGCTCTGAGCCCGCGAGCGTGGGTCGGCATCGCGGCCGGGCTGGCCGCGGGTGCCCTCTGGGGCCTGACCTTCGTGGCGCCGCGCATGGTGGGCCACTTCGGCATGGTCGACATCACCGCAGCGCGCTTCGCCATCTTCGGTGCCGTCTCGGCGCTGGCGGTGTTCGCGCGGCCGGCCGCCGTGCGCTGGCCCAACGGGCGGCAGGCGCTCGCGGCGCTGGGCCTCAGCGTGCTCGGCTTCAGCGGCTACTACCTGCTGCTGGCTTTCGGCATCCAGGCGGCGGGCGCGGAGGTGCCCAGCCTCATCATCGGCACGATCCCCGTCTGGATGCTGCTGCTGGGCCGCCCCGCAGGCCTGCGCATGAGCGCGCTGCTGCCGGGGCTGCTGCTCACGGGCGCGGGCATCGCGCTGATGATCTATGGCGCATGGTCGGCGCAGCACGGCGCGGGCGAGGCGACCGGTGCCCGCTTCGGCTGGGGCATCGCGCTGGCGTTGGCCGCCATGGCGAGCTGGACGGTGTACGGCCTGCTCAACGCGGCCTGGCTGCAGCGCCACACCGGGCTCAACGCGACCGACTGGGCCAACTGGCTGGGCGTGGCGACCGGGCTCGGCGCCTTGCTGCTGTGGCTCATCGCGGGCAGCGACGTGGCCACGCTCCAGGCACAGCCCGATGGCATGCTCTTCGTGTGGATCGCGCTGGCCAGCGGCTTCGGCTCGTCGTGGCTCGCGACCATTCTCTGGAACGTGGCCAGCCAGCGGCTGTCGGCCAGCCTCTGCGGGCAGCTGATCGTCAGCGAGACGCTGTTCGCGCTCCTGTATTCCTTCGTCTGGGACGGCCGCTGGCCGCAGGCCACCGAGTGGGCCGCGGCGGTGCTGTTCGTGCTGGGCATCCTCGCATCCATCAAGGCGCACCGATGAGAATCGAAATCCCCGAAAAGAAGAAGCTGGTGTACGAAACCTCCATTCCCATCCGCTGGGGCGACATGGACGCCATGGGCCACCTCAACAACGGCACCTACTTCCGCTACCTCGAAACCGCGCGCATCGACTGGATGCACTCCATCGGCTTCGAGCCGCAGCCCAACGGCGAGGGCATGGTGATCGTCAACGCCTTCTGCAATTTCTACCGGCAGATCGAGTACCCGGGCAACGTGCTGCTCAAGATGTACGTGAGCGATCCGGGGCGCACCACCTTCGAGAGCTGGGCCACCATGGCCCGCGAGGCTGAACCCGACGTGATTTGCGCCGCCGGAGGCGCGACCACGATCTGGGTCGACTTCCCGAAGCAGAAGGCGCTGACATTGCCCGACTGGCTGCGTGCGCTCGTGAGCGCCGAATGAGAAGAACGCTCCTGGCGGTCGCCTTGCTCGCATCGCTCGCCACCGGCAGCCATGCGCAGACGCCGCCCGGCAAGAACGGTACCGAGTGCGCCGCCGGAGCGCCGTACCTGAACGCCGAGGCGCTGAAGAAGGCCGGGTTCGAACTTCCGGTGTTCAAGCGGTACTGCTATTCGGACAAGGCGGGCAGCCACGTCCTGCTGCTCGGCGAGAAGCAGGACCTGCCGTTCCCTGAGGAAAAGCTCTCTTCGGCCATCCAGGCCGCGCTCTACAAGGTCGGTGCCGACGGCGGCGGCCTGACGTCCGAGTGGTCGATCCGAGACTTCCCAGGCAGGGACGAGGCCGGCGTCAACTTCCGCTCGAAGCTCATCGAACTCACGGACATCGACGGCGACGGATTGGTCGATCCCATCCTCGTCTACCGCTTCTTCGAGCCAGACGGTGCCGACCGCATCGTCAACGACGATTTCGTCGGGCGCATCAAGATCGTCACCTTCCACCAGGGCCGCAAGGCGACCATCCACGCGATCACCGGCAACCTGGATGGCGACCGCAGGACCACCGCCAACGCCAGCTACTTCGCGCTGCCGAAACCGGTGCGGCAGCATCTCGTGAAGAAGATGGCGGCGATGTATTCCGCCGGCCAATTCGGCTTCGACAACTCCTACGGCTTCGTGCCGAGGAAGGATGTAGCCCGGCGCTGAGGTTGCTTCGCGCGGTCAGGCCTGCTGCAGCACGATCCGCGCCTCGAAGCCCTGCGCCGCGCCCGCCGGAGGCGAAGACAGCTCCAGCTTCGCGCCGTGCTTCTCGACGATGGTGCCCACGATCGAGATGCCCAGCCCGTAGCCCGCGCGGTCGGAGCTGTGGCGCACATGGCGCTCGCGCAGGGTGGCGAGCTGCTCGGGCGTGACGCCCTTGCCGGAGTCGCGCACGGCCAGCGTGGCGGGGCCCATCACCTCGATGACGACGCGGCCGCCGCCGTAGCGCAGCGCGTTCTCCACCAGGTTGCGCAACGCGATGGCGAGCGCGTCGACGTCGCCGAGGGCCGCTGGGGTACCACTGTCCGGTACCTTGAGCGCGAGGCGCCCGCTGTTCTGCGGGTCTTGCCAGAAGTCCTGCGCCACGGTGCCGGCGAGCTGCACGAGGTCGACCCGCGAGCGCGCGAGCGAGGCGCCCGATTCGGCGCGCGAGAGCTGCAGCAGCTTTTCCGTGCGATGGCTCAGCGTGCGCAGCGCGTCGAGCGCGGCCTGCACGTCGTTGCGCTGCAGGTCGTGCTCCAGCGCGGTCTGCAGCCGCAGCCTCGCGGCGGCGAGCGGGGTGCGGAGTTCGTGCGCGGCATTGGCGGCCAGCGCGCGCTCCACGTCGAGCGAATGGGAGAGCCGCTCCAGCAGCCGGTTGACGTGGTCGCCGACGGTGCGCAGCTCCTTCGGCAGGCCGGGCAGGGTGATCGGGCTCAGGTCGGCGCCGCTGCGCTTCTCGATCTCCGCGGCCAGCTCCTGCAGCACCCGGAGTTCGGTGCGGGCCACGTTGCGCAGCACCAGCGCGAGCAGCGGGAGCACCGCGCCAAGCGGAATGATCAGGCCGAAGAGCGTGCGGTTGAGCGCATGGCGCCTCTCGTCCAGCGGGTCGGCCACTTGGAAGAACAGGCCCAGCGTCGGGTGGCGCACGGTGTAGATGCGCCAGGTCGGGTTGTTCGCGAAGCCGGCGGCCAGCGGCACGTCGAAGGTGTCGGCGGGCGTCTCCGCGGAGCGCAGCAGCACGTGCTCGTGCAGGTCGACGATCTGGTAGATCACCGCGTCTTCGGAGAAGAGCTGCTTGGGCGCGATAAGCGGCTCTCGCGGCTGCTGCTCGCCCGGGTGCTGCAGCTTCTCGAGTTCCTGCACCGCCATCGCGAACATGCGGTGCGAGACCTCGACCAGTTCGTTGTCGAAGTTGTGGTTGATCTCGCGGTCCACGTACCAGACCACCGCGAACACGCAAAGCAGCCACACGCCGCCGACCCACAGGATCAGCGTGCGGGTCAGCCGCCCGGCGAGCGAGTCGCGCCCGGCGGCGAAGCTGGCCGGGGTCATTCGTCCTCGTCCGTCGAGAACGACAGCCGGTAGCCCAGCCCGCGCAGTGTCTGGATGTGGCTGCGGCCGAGCTTGCGCCGCAGGCGGCTGATGAAGACTTCGAGCGTGTTGCTGTCGGCCTCGTCGCCGAAGCCGTACAGCGCGTCGGCGAGGTTCTCGCGCGTGTGGATGCGCTCGGGCCGGGTGGCCATCACGCGCAGCAGCGCCCATTCCTTCTGCGTGAGGGTGATCGGCGAGCCGTGCTTGCGCACCATGTCGTGGGCGAGGTCGATCTCCAGCGTGCCCAGCTGCAGCACCGGTGAGCTGCTGGAACTGCGCCGCCGCTCGACCGCACGCAGGCGCGCCAGCAGCTCGGCCGGGTCGTAGGGCTTGATCAGGTAGTCGTCGGCGCCGGCGTCCAGGCCGCGGATGCGGTCGGTCACCTGGTCGCGTGCGGTCAGCACGATGACGATGGGGCGCTCGGGCAGGGCACGTATCTGGGGCAGCAGCGAGAGGCCGTCTCCGTCGCCCAGGTGCAGGTCGAGCAGCACCGCCGCGTACTGCACCGACAGCAGCGCGCCGCGTGCATCCGCCAGGCTCGGCGCCACGTCGACCACGAAGGCCTTGGCCAGAAGGTAGCTGCAGACGGCATCTGCCAATGCAGTGTCATCTTCGACCAGCAATATGCGCACGCCATGTCCTTTCAACGAGAAAAAGAGTCTAGCGTCCCCGGGCTGAAGCAGGCCTTTCAGTCAGGTTCGGTTCATCTTGCTTCAGGCTCGGTTCATTCCGCAAACGTAGGCTCGCGGCTGTTTTTCAGTCCTGCCTTCGTCCATGACTCGTCCGCCCATTTTTCGTCTGGGGGTTTTCACCCTTGTCGCGCTGGTTGCGCTGATGGCCTGGGACGCGACGGGCGGCGATCTGCTTCTGGCACGCATGGCAGGCTCGCAACTCGGTTTTCCCCTGCGCGAGAACCCCTTCATGGTCCACGTCATGCATGAGGGCGCGCGCAACCTCAGCTGGGCGCTGGTGATCCTGCTGTTCGCCGCGATCCGCTGGCCCTTCGGCGTGCTGCGCCGCCTCGACACCGGCTCCCGCGCGCAACTGGCCCTGACCGTGCTCGGCTCGGTGATCGCGGTCAGCATGATCAAGCACGCGAGCCACACCAGCTGCCCCTGGGACCTGCAGGAGTTCGGCGGCGTGGCGCGGTACGTGTCCCACTGGTCGTGGGGCGTGAGCGATGGCGGTCCCGGCGGCTGTTTCCCGGCCGGCCATGCTTCGGCGGCCTTCGCCTACGTGGGCGGGTACTTCGTGCTGCGGCGGGTATCGTCCCGCGCGGCGGCGATCTGGCTCTGGACGGCCGTGGCCGCGGGGCTGGTGCTGGGCGTGGCCCAGCAACTGCGCGGCGCGCACTACATGAGCCACACCCTCTGGACGGCCTGGGTCTGCTGGACGGTTGGCCTTGTCATCGAGATGGCGGTTGCGCGATTCGGTTCGCGCTCGACCAACACGGCGGTGCCCGCGCATGCAGGGCCTTGATTTCGCCCTCTTCAGGCTGATCAACGCGAGTGCCACGGTGCCGCCGTGGAGCCTGCGCTTCGCCGAGTTCTGCTCCGACTTGCTGCCGGCCCTGCTGACGCTGGCCATCGGCGTGTGCGCGCTGTTCAGCCGGCGCTGGCGCTATGCGCTGTTCACCGTGCTGCTGAGCGTACTGGCGGCGTGGATCGTCGTGAGCCTTATCCGCATGGTGGCGCCGATCCCTCGGCCCGCCTACTACGGCCTGGGCATCCAATGGGTGCCGCAGGGTGTGCGCCCGGGCTTCCCGAGCATGCACGCGGCCGGCACCTTCGCCGCCGCTTTCGCGCTCTGGTGCCTGCCGTCGCGCGTGCCCATGCTGGCGGCGCTGGTGGTGGCGGCCCTTGTAGCGTGGAGCCGGGTGTACCTGGGCCTGCATTTCCCGTCCGACATCGTGGCGGCAACCATGCTGGGCGCGCTGGTGGCGATCCTGGTGGAGCGGGGCGCCAGCCGGCCGATGAGCCAGGCTGCCTCGGGCGCACTGGTGGCGCGGCGGCGCTCGGCAAGATTGCGGCTGCGCAGGGCGGCGAGTCTGAACACGGACTGAAGGGGGAATTCAGCCTCGCTTCAGGCGGCGTCGTTACATTCGCCGCATGTCTGTTTCACGAATTTCGCCTGTTCCATTGGAACGGGTGAGTACTTCTGAGTCAAAAACGCCACAGTCGCCTCCTTCGGGCGCCCCGTGGACCCGCTTCGACCTCTGGTTGCAGCGTCCGCGCTCGGCCGCCATGGTCGTCCTCTGGCTCAGTCTCTACCTCGTACTGACCACCAACTGGCCGCTGTGGAACGAGCTGGCCCGCATCGGCGGCGCGCCCAGCAGTTACATGTCGACCGTGGTGTCGATGAGCCTGCTCACGCTGTGCGGTTCGGCGGCCATCCTGTCGTTCACGGCCTGGTCGCGCTGGATGAAGCCGTTGTGGCTTTTGGTGGTAATACTGGCCGCGGTGGTGCAGCACTACATGCTCGAGTACCGCGTGGTCATGGACCCCACCATGATCGCCAACGCGCTGCAGACCGACCCCAACGAGGCGCGCGACCTGCTGAGCTGGCGCATGGCCTTCAACGTGGCGGTGGTGGTGTTGCCCGCGGCCTGGCTGATCTGGCGCGTGCGCGTCGCGCCGATGCGCTTCCTGCCCAAGCTCGCGCACAACGTGGGGCTGCTGCTGCTGTCCGTGGCCGTGGCCGTAGGCACGGCAGTGGCCATGAACCGCGAGCTGGCGCCGCTGATGCGCAACAACGTGCACCTGCGCTACATGATGAACCCGATCGCATCGCTCTATTCGACGGGTGCGCTCTTCATCAAGCCGCTCTTCAAGCGCAGCGGCAAGCTGGTTTCCATCACCGCCGGAACGGCGCTGGGCGCAAGCTACGCGGCGCAGACCAGGCCGCCGCTCTTCGTGGTGGTGGTGGGCGAGACGGCACGGGCCGACCACTTCGCCCTCAACGGCTACGCGCGCGACACAACGCCGGAACTGGCCAAGCGCGGCGTGTTGAGCTATCGCGAGGTGCGCTCCTGCGGCACCAACACCCTGGCCTCGGTGCCGTGCATGTTCTCGCCGCTGGGCAAGGAAGGCTACGAGTCGCGCAAGGACGACTACGAGACCCTGGTCGACGTGCTGCAGGCAGCCGGCCTGGCCGTGTTCTGGCTCGACAACCAGGCCGGTTGCAAGGGCGTGTGCGAGCGCATTCCGAACGCTTCGGCCTTCGACGGACTCGACGCAGCGACCAAGAAGGCGCTGTGCGACGGCGACGAATGCCTGGACGATGTCATGCTCAAGAGCCTGGACGCACGCATCGCCGCGCTGCCGGCCGAGCGCCGCGCCAAGGGCGTGGTGCTGGTCATGCACCAGATGGGCAGCCACGGCCCGGCCTACTACAAGCGCTCGGCGCCCGACGTGAAGCGCTTCCTGCCCGAGTGCAAGACCAACGCGCTCGCCGACTGCGGCCATGCCGAGCTGATGAACGTGTACGACAACTCCATCGTTCAGACCGACCGCTTCCTCGGCCAGACCATCGACTGGCTCAAGGCGCAGTCGAAGCAGTACGACCCGGCGATGCTGTACATCAGCGACCACGGCGAATCGCTCGGCGAGTTCGGCCTGTTCCTGCACGGTGTGCCGTACAGCTTCGCGCCCGATGCGCAGAAGCACGTGCCCATGGTCACCTGGTTCAGCGAAGGCATGAGCGAGCGGCGCAAGCTTTCGCGCTCGTGCATGGAAGCGGGGCTCGATGCGCCGCTCACGCACGACAACCTGTACCACACGGTGCTGGGCGTGATGGACGTGACCACGCCGACCTACAAGCCGGCCCTCGACGCGCTGGCCTCCTGCCGCGCCAAGGGCTGAGGCAGGGGCTTATTCGGGGTCTTGCTTCTTTTCGCGGGGCACCCGCCCCATGAGGAAGAACTCGTTGTTCGGCTGCATGCCGCTGAAGCTGGCCAGGCGGTTGCTCAGTCCGAAGAAGGCGGTGATGGCGGCGATGTCCCAGATGTCCTCGTCATCGAAGCCGTGCGCATGCAGCGGCGGGAAGTCGCTGTCGTCGATCTCGTGCGAGCGTTCGCAGACCTTCATCGCAAAGTCGAGCATCGCGCGCTGGCGCGGGGTGATGTCGGCCTTGCGGTAGTTCACCGCCACCTGGTCGGCCACCAGCGGCTTCTTTTCGTAGATGCGCAGCAGCGCGCCGTGCGCCACCACGCAGTAGAGGCACTTGTTGGCCGCGCTGGTGGTGGTGACGATCATCTCGCGGTCGCCCTTGGTGAGCGAGCCTTCCTCCTTGAGCATGAGCGCGTCGTGGTACGCGAAGAAGGCGCGCCACTCGGCGGGGCGGCGCGCGAGGCCGAGGAACACGTTCGGCACGAAGCCTGCCTTCTCCTGCACGGCAAGGATCGCGGTGCGGATGTCCTCGGGCAGGTCCTTGAGTTCGGCGAGGGGGTAGCGGTCTGCGGCCATGTTGTCTCCGGTTCGGGTTGCCTTGATGGAGCCATCATAGGCAAGCCGCGCCGAAGACCCTGCGGCCGCTCCCGTTCTCTTACTTGAGCGCCTTGCCTTGCGTGGCGCCCAGCGGCGTGTGCAGCTGCGAGCTCACCCACGAGCCGGTGTTGTCGTCCCGACCCTGCAGCAGGTAGCGCGTGTCGGCCTTGCCGTAGTTCTGCACCGCCATGGCGGAGAACTTGCCGATGTCGGTCTTCGGGTCGCGCAGGCGGTTGACGATCAGCACCTTCTTCGTGTCGGCGAAGTCGGCCATCATGTTCTGGTCGCCTTCGCTGTCGCCGGCCACGAAGCTCGGGCCGTAGCCGTATTTGCTGACCAGGAAGCGCCGGATGTTCTTCGTCTTGCCCGGGCCCTGCGTCTGGTCGTAGCCGCGGCGGAACTCGGGCTGGATCACGCCCCTGGCGTCGCGCTCCAGCTCCATCGCCAGCACGCGCTCGGGCGGGTTGTTGTAGCCGAAGGCCGGGTTCGACGAGATCTCCTTGATCACGTCGACGAACGATGCCGAGCACACCCACACGTCGAAGCCGGCGTTGCGGAAGGCGGCGTACAGCTGCTGCATCTCGGGCTGCAGCCGCAGGCCGTTCTTCCAGCTCACCGAGACCACGCCCGCGCGTCCCGGCAGGGCGGATGGCGAAGTCCACTTGACCTTGGCCACGGGCTCCTTCAACTGCCAGGCCACCGTGTCGGCCGTGAGCTTGCGCACCTGCCCCTCGGTCATGCCGGCGAAGAGATAGGTGACCCACGGGTAGGCCGTGTCGTGGTCGAAGGTGTCGCCGATGGCTTCATAGAGATAGCGCACCTTGGTGGTGAAGGCACCGTAGTGCGGGCTCAATGCCACCACGGCCAGCGACTGGTCGCCCTTCAGCCCCTTGTAGTTCTGGTAGAGCCATGTGTAGCTCGCGATGATGTCGGGCACCACCGCGTCGATGTTCACGGCCTGGCCGACGGCGTTGTTGTAGGCGGGCAGGAAGTCCTTCTTCGGGATGTTCTTGCGCAGCGCCACTTCGAGCTGCGCGGGCGTGGCGCCGAAGACGAGGTTCTCGAGCTGGTAGATGAGCGCGGCCTCCTCGATGTCGAGGAAGACGCTGGTGTTGTCCCAGTCGAACACCACGTAGGGCGGCTTCGCGGCGTCATAGCCCGGACTTGCCTTGCCGATGCTGGCGATCAGGCCCTCGATCTGCGCGCGGTTGAAGGCGTCCCAGTTGCCGGGCGCGATGGCGGTGCCCTTGCCGGCGGACGACAGGCTGGCGCAGCCCGTCGAGACGAGTGCTGCGGCCAGTGGCGTGAGAAGGAGGAGGCGACGTTGCATTGCTTTTTTCCTTTTTTGAGTAAGTGAATGCGTTGATGAATGCGGTGGACGAAAAAGAAGATGACGAGCGTACGAAGCGCCCGTGACAGTTCCGGCCGCGTCGGCCGTGCTGTTCAGCGTGGGAGCGGAGGCGCCCGGCGCTCCTCGTCGAGCACCGCAAGGTCGCTCTCGTCCTTGAGCCCCACGCCCGTCAGCCCCCTGCGCAGGGACTCCCGCATGAGCCATGCCAGCTTGAACGCGGCCGCCTCGCTCGACAGGCCCTCGGGCCGCACGTTCGAGATGCAGTTGCGCTCGGCATCGTGCCGCCCGCGCGTGGGCGTGTGGGTCAGGTAGATGCCCAGGCTGTCGGGCGAGCTGAGGCCCGGCCGCTCGCCGATCAGCATTACCGACAGCGCCGCGCCGAAAAGCTCACCCACCTCGTCGGCCAGCGCCACACGCGCCTGAGTGGCGATCACCACCGGTGCGAAGCGCGTGCCGGCCGGCAGGTGCGGGCGCAGCGCGGCCAGCAGCGGCACCGCATGGCGTGCCACGGCGAGCGAGGAAAGCCCGTCGCCGATCACCACGCAGACGTCGCAGCCGTAGCGCCGCTCGGCGAGCAGGCGCGTGGCGTCGCTCTCGTCGAGCTGGCGGCCGAGGTCGGGACGGCGCAGGTATTCGGTGCGGTCCGCCGCCCGGCTGCGTGCGCGGGCCACTTCCCAGCGCTGCGCGGTGAGGGCAGCCGCCAGCGCGTCGACGTCGAGCGCGGCATGGATCGCGTCGCGCGCCATCGCGTGCGCCCAGCCGAAGCGCAGCGTCTCGTCGGTGGGCATGCCCGAGCCGGCGCGACCGAGCGCGAGCCGGGCGGGCGTGGCGGAGCGCCATTGCGCCCACGGGTTGGGGGTGACGGGCGATTCTTCGCTCATGGCGCCAGCGCGGAGAGCCCGCTCATGTCGGCCAGCAGCCGGTTGGAACCGGAGGAGGAGGGCGGCGCCAGCCGGCCGGCCGTGTCGGTGATCTGCATGCGCTGCAGCCACGCTTCGAACTCGGGCGCGCGCTTCAGGCCCAGCGTGTCGCGCAGGAACAGTGCGTCGTGGAAGGAGGTGCTCTGGTAGTTGAGCATCACGTCGTCGGCGCCCGGAATGCCCATGATGAAGTTGATGCCCGCCGTGCCCAGCAGCACGAGCAGGGTGTCCATGTCGTCCTGGTCGGCCTCGGCGTGGTTGGTGTAGCAGACGTCGCAGCCGATGGGCAGGCCCAGCAGCTTGCCGCAGAAATGGTCTTCCAGCCCGGCGCGAATGATCTGCTTGCCGTCGTACAGGTACTCCGGCCCGATGAAGCCCACCACCGTGTTGATGAGCAGCGGCCTGTAGCGCCGCGCCAGCGCGTAGGCGCGCGCTTCGCAGGTCTGCTGGTCGACGCCGAAGTTGGCGTTGGCCGAGAGAGCGCTGCCCTGGCCGGTCTCGAAGTACATGACGTTGTCGCCCACGGTGCCGCGCTTGAGCGACTGCGCCGCCGCATGGGCCTCGTCGAGCAGTTCCGGCGTCACGCCGAAGGAGAGGTTCGCCTTCTCGGTGCCCGCGATCGACTGGAACACCAGGTCGACCGGCGCGCCGGCCTCGGCGAGCTTGAGCGTGTTGGTCACGTGCGTGAGCACGCAGCTCTGCGTGGGGATCTCGAAGCGCTGGATCACCTCGTCGAGCATGTGCAGCAGGCGGCCCAGCACGGGCATGCTGTCGGAAGCAGGGTTGAGGCCGATCACGGCGTCGCCCGCGCCGTAGAGCAGGCCGTCGAGCGTGGAGGCGGCCACGCCGCGCAAGTCGTCGGTCGGGTGGTTGGGCTGCAGGCGCACCGAGAGATGGCCGGGCAGGCCGATGGTGTCGCGAAAGCGCGTGACCACGCTGCACTTTTTCGCGACCGACACCAGGTCCTGGTTGCGCATGAGCTTGGACACGGCCGCGACCATCTCCGGCGTGAGGCCGGGCGCCAGTGCCGTAAGCGTGGCGGTGGTGGCTGCGTCCGACAGCAGCCAGTTGCGGAAGTCGCCCACCGTGAGATGCGACACCGGCGCGAAGGCCTGCGCGTCGTGGCTGTCGATGATGAGGCGCGTGATGTTGTCGCTCTCGTAGGGAATCAGCGCCTCGGTGAGGAACTGCCTGAGCGGTGTGTCGGCCAGCACATGCCGCGCGGCCATGCGCTGCTGCGCGGTGGCCGCACCGATGCCCGCGAGGTAGTCGCCCGAACGCGCAGGGCTGGCGAAGGCCATGACCTGGCGCAGGTCGTCGAAGGCGAAGACCTGGCCGGCGATGGTGGTGCGATAGAGCATCTTCTGGAGGGGCCCGATGTCAGGAGCCGGTGGTCCGGGAAGACAGCATTTCGTCAGGCGCTGCCGCATCGCGTTGCCCCGATGTCAGCAGGAAGTAGCCGTAGGCGGCGGCCATCAGCACGATGAACAGCAGCGTGAGCATGCCGTTGAACCACACCATCGCGCCTAGGCACACCAAGCCCAGGCCGAAGGCGATGGCCGGAAACACGGGGTAGAAGGGCGCGCGGTAGGTGCGCGGCAGATCCGGCTCGGTGCGGCGCAGCCTGAAGAGCGCGGCCATCGAGATCAGGTACATCACGATGGCGCCGAGCACGGCCATGGTCACGATGTTGGCGGTGAGCGTCTGGCCGCCGAACTGCACCCACTCGTCGCTGAAGATGGCGATGACGCCGATCACGCCGCCGGCCAGCAGCGCGCGGTGCGGCGTGTCGAAGCGCGGGCTCAGGCCTGCAAAGTAGCGCGGCAGGTAGCCCGCGCGCGCCAGCGCGAAGATCTGGCGCGAGTAGCCCATGATGATCCCGTGGAAGGAGGCGATCAGCCCGAACAGGCCGATCCACACCAGCATGTGCAGCCAGCCACTGTTGTCGCCCACCACGGCCTTCATGGCCTGCGGCAGCGGGTCGTTGATGTTGGCGAGCTTGCGCCAGTCGCCCACGCCGCCCGCGAAGATCATCACGCCGAAGGCCAGCACCACCAGCGTGACGATGCCCGTGGTGTAGGCGATGGGGATGGTGCGGTGCGGATCGCGCGCCTCCTCGGCCGCCATGGCCGCGCCTTCGATGGCGAGGAAGAACCAGATCGCGAACGGGATCGAAGCGAAGATGCCCGCGACGGCCGCGCCGTTCAGCACGCTGCCGCCGGCCCAGCCGTTGGCCACGAAGTTGGCCATGGTCCAGCCCGGCGTGACCACGCCCATGAACACCAGCAGTTCGACGATGGCCAGCACCGTCACGAAGAGCTCGAAGGCCGCGGCGATGCCCACGCCGATCCAGTTGAGCCCGATGAAGATCACATACGCCCCGAGCGCGAACCACTTCGGGTTGATGCCCGGGAACTGCACGTTGAGATACGCGCCGATGGCCAGCGCGATGGCCGGCGGCGCGAAGACGAATTCGATCAGCGTCGCGAAGCCCGCGACGAAGCCGCCGCTGGGACCGAAGGCGCGCCGGGCGTAGGCAAAAGGACCACCCGCGTGCGGGATGGCGGTCGAGAGTTCGGTGAAGCTGAAGATGAAGGTGGTGTACATGGTGGCCACCAGCACAGTGGCGACCAGGAAGCCGAGCGTGCCGGCCGTGTTCCAGCCGTAGCTCCAACCAAAGTACTCACCGGATATGACGAGGCCCACCGCGATGCCCCAGAGCTGAACGGGGCCGAGCACTTTCTTGAGATGGCCTGTGCCTGCGGGGGCAGGCGATGCGGCCGTGCCGGCGGCAGTGGTGGAGTTCATGCGACTTCCTCTCTTCGTGAATGTTGACAGTGCACATTCGCCAAAGCAAGGGTTGTTCCACCGTGGGCCTGCATGGCCGCTGGCCATAATCGAGGTCTCTCAATCCTCGAGGTGTTCCGTGAAGTCTCTTTTCTGTGCCGCCCTGGTTTCCTTCGTTGCCATGCCCGCCGCGTTCGCGCAGTCCGCGCCCGTCACCACGCCAAGCGGCCTGATCTACCAGTCGATCAAGGAAGGCACCGGCGCATCGCCCGCGGCCACCGACGTGGTCAAGGTGCACTACCGCGGCACCTTCCCCGACAGCGGCAAGGAATTCGACAGCTCCTACAAGCGCGGCGAGCCCACCGAGTTCCCGCTCAACGGCGTGATCCCGTGCTGGACCGAAGGCGTGCAGAAGATGAAGCCGGGCGGCAAGGCCAAGCTGACCTGCCCGCCCTCGATCGCATACGGCTCGCGCGGCGCCGGCGGCGTGATCCCGCCGAACGCCACGCTCAACTTCGAAGTCGAGCTGATCTCCGTCTCGAAGCGCTGAGGCTTCGAGCCGCAGCGCTCGAAGAAATCAACCTGGCTGGTACTGGTACAGCCAGGTCTCGGTGAGTGTCTGGTCGCCGTTCTTCAGGTACATGCGCATGTCGATCGGCTCGTTGCCCTCGGGCGTGAAGTCGAACTGTGCGCGCCAGTGGCCGGGCACGCCGTTGGGCACGGCCTCGGCGAAGACGTACGAGAACTTGCCGCGCGCGGCCGTCAGCACCACCTCCGGCTTCACGCCGAAGGGCACGGTCGCCAGCGGCTGGCCGATGAACTCCACCATGAACTTGCGCACGCCCTGCGGCCGCGGCTGCCCCGGCTGGCCGCCGCGGCCGATGCGCGTGGCCACGCAGCGCGCGAGCGGCGACGGAAAGGGCTCCTGGTCGGTCCAGTGCAGCCGGTACTGCAGGCTGTAGCTGGCGCCGGCCTTCGCGTCGGCCTTGGGCACCCAGAAGGCGACGATGTTGTCGTGGATCTCGTCGTCGGTCGGGATCTCGATGAGCTGCACCGAGCCTTCGCCCCAGTCGCCCAGCGGCTCGATCCACAGGCTCGGGCGCTTCTCGTAGTTCACGCCGTCCTGGTAGTGGTCGAAGGCGCGGTCGCGCTGCAGCAGGCCGAAGCCGCGCGGCTTCGTGTCGGCGAAAGCCGAGGCGCGCGTCTGCGAGGGGTTGTTGAGCGGGCGCCAGATGCGCTCGCCCGCGCCGTTCCAGATCGCGAGGCCGTCGGAGTCGTGCACCTCGGGGCGCCAGTCGATGGCGGTGGGCTTGATGGTCTCCGAGTACCAGTACATCGACGTGAGCGGCACCAGTCCCAGGCGGGCCACGTCCTTGCGCACGAAGATGCGTGCGTCGATGTCCATGATGACGGCCTTCGTGCGCTGCATGACGAACTTGAACACGCCCGTCACGCTCGGCCCTTCGAGCAGCGCGTAGACCGTCATCGACGTCGTGTTGTTCGCGGCCGGCGTCTCGAAGTAGAAGCGCGTGAAGTTCGGGAACTCCTCGGGCCGGTCGGGCACCGCCACGTCGAGCGCGATGCCTCGCGCCGACAGGCCGTACTGGTAGAGCTCGCCGATGGCGCGGAAGTAAGAGGCACCCAGGAAGGCGACCCAGTCATTCTTCTGCCAGTCGAGCTTGCCCTGGTCGCCCAGTCGGCTTTCCTGCAGGCGGAAGCCGGCGAAGCCCGCGCCCGGCGGAAGCGAGCGCGCGGGGCTGTCAGGCGGCATCGAGAAGTAGGAGGGGCTGTAGAGCACCTCGCGCGAGAAGGCGTCGCCGTCGGTGTTCTCCAGCACGTTCATGCGCACCGGCGTCTGGAAGAAGCGCCCGAGGTGGAAGAAGGTGACCGGGAACGCGCCCGGCCCGTCGCGGAAGAGTGCGTTGGCCGGGTCGAACTTGATCTTGCCGTGCGCGTCGTAGTCGATGCGGTCGAGCACCTCGGGTGCCAGCGGCGCCGGGGCGGCGTAGGGCTTGCCGGCCAGCGCCTTTGCCTGCGCGACCAGCGCGTCGAAGGAGAAGGGCGTGGGCTGGCTCAGTTGCAGGCCGTTGGCGGCGAGGGCCTCTTCGGGCAGTCCGAGGGCGGCGAGTGCGGCAGCGGCACCGCCGGCGGCAAGGAAGGATCGGCGATCAAGCATGTGGTTCTTGAGGGTTGCGAATCTCTTGGGGAGGAAAAAGGGAGAGGAAAGAAGGTCTGCTGCGGAAACGATATGGCATTTTCCGCGACCGTAAACACCCTCGAAGCTTGGCGCTTTCCGTTCCCGGCCCGCGTCAGCCGATCCGCGCAGCGCGCGCCGGACAAAACCGGCAATCCGCAAAATTGTGCGTTTATGTATCCGCGGCATCCGTCGCCTGCAGCGCGTAGAGCGCATAGAGCGGCACGCCCAGGAACAACATGACCATCGGTGCGAACAGCGTGTAGGGCAGGCCGAAGCCTTCGAGCACCCGGTAGGTGCCCTCAAGGCTCAGGCGCGGATGGGGCTGCGTCAGCTCGGCCGTGCGGCGGATGCCCCACTTGAACTCGGCCCCGGTCACGCGAACCGACGGATGCTGCCTGCCGCGCCCCACCGCCAGCCAGCACATCGCGTCGAAGGCCAGCACCGAACCCGCCGGCGCGCGCTCGCCGAAGGTGGCGAGTACCGCCTCGACTTGCGCGGGCTCCAGGTACATCAGCACGCCCTCTGTGAAGAGAAACACCGGCTGCGCGCTGCGCTTGCGCGGCAGGCCCAGCTGCTCCCACCAGCCGGAGGTGGTGAGGTCGAGCTCGCGCAGGTCATGGCGCTCGCCGGGCTCGGGAAGCAGCTCGTGGCGCAGTTCGAGCACCTCGGGCAGGTCGGCATCGGTCATGCGGGACTTGCCGTCGTCCAGCCACTGGAAGTAGTGGCTGAGGCCGCAGCCCATGTTCACGATGCGCGCACCGGGGTGCAGCTTGAGGAAGTCCTGCGCCAGGCTGCGGAAGCGCCGGGTGCGCGAGAGGATGCCGTAGATGGTGGCCCGGTCTTCCGGGAGCGGGTCGCCCTCGTCGCGGATCTGTTCGAGGATGCCTGCGGCGTAGGCATCGCGCACGGCCACCTGCGGGAACATCGTGTCACCCGAGGCGCGCGCGGCCAAGGGAATCCGCAAAGTGGAAGGAACGGCGGACAGGCGGCGGACGGATTTGCGGGTGGTCATGAATGCTGGAGCGGCGCTTCGCGCAAAGTCTGGCCGCTCCGGCACCACGGGGCAAGTCAGTCTTTGGTTGCGGTCGCCGGTGCGTGCCGGGCATGAATGTGGCCCCGCGCGCGTACGTTCGACGTCAGTTCCCGGCGGGCTTGCCGCGCTGGCGCGCGAGATGCCGGTAGATCGTGCTGCGATGGATGCCCAGCCTGCGCGCGGCCTTCGCGACGTCGTGGTCGCAGGCCTTCAGTGCCTCGTCGAGGGCGTGGCGCGTCATGGCCTGCAGGGGCGCCGCCTGCGGTGCGGCCGGCGTCGGCGCGTGCTCGGCTGGAGGCGCGTGATTGCCGAGCAGATGCGCCGGAAGCATGGCCGCCCTCACCGCATCGCCCGCGTCGGCCAGCGCCACGATGGAGCGCAGCGTGCTGCGCAGTTCGCGCACGTTGCCCGGCCACCGGTATGCAGCCAGGGCTTCCAGCGCGTCGGCCTCCAGCTGCAGATGTTTCGCCGCGCCGCCCGCTTCGAGGAACAGCCGCGAGATCAGCGCATGCCTGTCGTCGCGTTGCCTCAACGCCGGCAGCGTGACGGTGAAGCCGGCCACCCGGTACATCAGGTCGGCGCGGAAGCGGCCGGCTTCCACCAGCGAGGGCAGGTGGCCGTGGGTGGCGCAGACCAGGTCGAAGTCCACCGGCACGCCCTGGCCGCCACCCAGCGGCGTGACCAGGCGTTCCTCCAGCACGCGCAGCAGCCGCGTCTGCAGAGCCAGCGGTATTTCCGCGATCTCGTCGAGGAACAGCACGCCGCCGTGGGCTTCGCGGATGCGGCCCGCCATGCCCTTGCGCTTCGCTCCGGTGAAGGCTCCCTGCTCGTAGCCGAAGAGCTCCGATTCGATCAGCGTCTCGGGCAGCGAGGCGCAGTCCACCGCGACGAAAGGCCCCGCGCTGCGACGGCTGGCGGCATGCAGCCGGCGCGAGAACACCTCCTTGCCGCTGCCGGTCTCGCCGTTGACCAGCACGGAGACGCCTTCGTTGAGCACCCGCACCGCCTTGTGCAGCAGAGGCTGCACGTCGTCGGTTTCGGCCGCGCCCTGGGCATGCATGCCGCGGCGCTGGAGTGGACGAACGCTGCCCGGGTTGCTCGAGCGCTCCATCACCGTCGCGATCTGCCGCCCGCCCGGGAGCGTGAGCAGGCCGCGCCGGTGCTCCATGCGCGGCCAGTTCGCGCCGAGGAAGTCCTCGGCTTCCAGGTCGAGCAGCTCTTTCCAGGAGCGGCCGAAGAGTTCGAGTGCGACGCGGTTGGCCGCGACGATGCGGCCGCCCTCGATCACCATCAGCCCTTCGCGCGCCGTGCCGATCAGCGCCGGCCGCGCATGGAAGCGCAGCACGTGGCCGCCGGCCTCGGCCAGCATCATGCGGTGCTCGACCTGCTGCGCCGCCATGCGCACCAGCCCCAGCGCGTGGGTGTTCACACGCACCGTCTCGCCCGAGATGTCGAGTGCGCCGGCCAGCTCGCCGCGCCCGGTGAAGATCGGCGCCGCCGCGCAGCCCAGTTCGCTGTTCTGTGCCAGGTAGTGCTCGCCGCCCAGCACCATCAGCGCTTCTCGCTCCGCCAGCGCGGTGCCGATGGCGTTGGTGCCCCGGTTGTGCTCCGACCATTCCACGCCGGGCTGCAGCGCGATGCGCTGGGCCTTGGGCAGGAAGTCGGCGCTGCCGATCTCCTCGAGGATCAGCCCGCTGGCGTCCGACAGGATCACCACGCAGCCGTTGCCGACCGCGTGCTCGGCCAGCCCGTCGAGCTCGGGCTGCGCGCAGTTCAGCAGGCGCATGGCCTGCTCGCGCCGCTCGCTCAGCAGGGCCAGAGCCATCGGCTCGGGGTCGACGGCATGGTGGTCGACCGGGCGGCTGCGCTGCCAGGAGCGCGAGATGTGAGGCGCGATCCACGGTGCCGGGTCGTGGCCCTGGCCGAAGAAGAGCTCCCGGGCCTGTGCCACTGCGATCGACGGCAACTGCGCTTGTGCACTCATGCGTGTCTCCGATGGGGTTTCGCCTTGTGCGACATCGTAGTCGCCATGTTCGCCGGAACATGTCGCAGATTGCGAATGAAAACCCGCTGACGCGCGCATCTGCACGGCGGAAGTACTCAGGGATTGTCCCGATCCGGCCGGGTACGAGGCTTGCGCTCCAGCGTGCGGCCGCCGCATGTCGCGGCGCCATCACCCTGCACATGGAGACAACGTCATGGACATGCTCGAACCGGGCAAATTCGGTACCGCGGTGCCGTTCAAGAAGCGCTACGGCAACTACATCGGCGGCGAATGGGTCGCGCCGGCGGACAACCAGTATTTCGAGAACATCACGCCCGTCACCGGCAAGGTCTTCTGCGAGGTGCCGCGCTCCACCGCGGCCGACATCGAGCGCGCGCTGGACGCCGCCCACAAGGCCAAGGCCGCCTGGGGCCGCACCTCGACCACGGAGCGCGCCAACATCCTCAACAGGATCGCCGACCGCATGCAGGAGAACCTCGCCATCCTCGCGGCGGCCGAGACCTGGGACAACGGCAAGCCCATCCGCGAGACCACGGCGGCCGACCTGCCGCTGGCCATCGACCACTTCCGCTACTTCGCCTCGTGCGTGCGCTCGCAGGAGGGCGGCATCAGCGAGATCGACCATGAAACCTTCGCGTACCACTTCCACGAGCCCATCGGCGTGGTCGGGCAGATCATTCCGTGGAACTTCCCGATCCTGATGGCCGTGTGGAAGCTGGCGCCAGCGCTCGCGGCCGGCAACTGCGTGGTGATCAAGCCGGCCGAGCAGACGCCGGTTTCCATCCTCGTGCTGATGGAGCTCATCGGCGACCTGCTGCCGCCGGGCGTGCTGAACGTGGTCAACGGCTTCGGCGTGGAGGCGGGCAAGCCGCTGGCGTCGAGCAACCGCATCGGCAAGATCGCCTTCACCGGCGAGACCACCACGGGCCGGCTGATCTCTCAGTACGCGAGCCAGAACCTGATCCCGGTCACGCTGGAGCTGGGCGGCAAGTCGCCCAACATCTTCTTCGCCGACGTGATGGACAAGGACGACGCCTTCTTCGACAAGGCGCTCGAGGGCTTCGCGATGTTCGCGCTGAACCAGGGCGAGGTGTGCACCTGCCCGTCGCGCGCGCTCATCCAGGAGTCGATCTACGACCGCTTCATGGAGCGCGCCCTCAAGCGCGTGGCCGCCATCAGGCAGGGCAGCCCGCTGGACATGGCCACCATGATCGGCGCGCAGGCCTCCAGCGAGCAGCTGGAGAAGATCCTGTCGTACCTCGACATCGGCCGGCAGGAGGGCGCGAAGGTGCTGATCGGCGGCGAGCGCCAGCAGTTCGAGGGCGACCTCGCCGGCGGCTACTACGTGAAGCCGACCGTGTTCAGCGGCAACAACAGGATGCGCATCTTCCAGGAAGAAATCTTCGGCCCGGTGGTCTCGGTCACCACCTTCAAGGACGAGGAAGAGGCGCTGGCCATCGCCAACGACACCCTCTACGGCCTGGGCGCCGGCGTGTGGAGCCGCGACATGAACCGCGCCTTCCGCATGGGCCGCGGCATCCAGGCCGGCCGCGTGTGGACCAACTGCTACCACCACTATCCGGCGCACGCGGCCTTCGGCGGCTACAAGCAGTCGGGAATCGGTCGCGAGAACCACAAGATGATGCTCGACCACTACCAGCAGACCAAGAACCTGCTGGTGAGCTACAGCGAGAACAAGCTGGGCTTCTTCTGATGAGAGGCAATGGCGAAGTCCTGCGCGTCACCGCGACCGATGCCGCGCTCGCGCTGATCGACAGGCTCGCCGCCAGGCACGGCCCGCTGATGTTCCATCAGTCGGGCGGCTGCTGCGACGGCAGCGCGCCCATGTGCTACGCCCGCGGCGAATTCATCGTGGGCGACTACGACAGGCTGCTCGGGCACATCGGCGGCACGCCGTTCTACATCAGCGGGCCGCAGTTCGAGTACTGGCAGCACACGCAGCTGATCATCGACGTAGTCCCGGGGCGAGGCGGGATGTTCTCGCTGGAGGGGCCGGAGGGCGTACGCTTTCTGACGCGCTCGCGGCTGTTCACGGACGAGGAGTGGGCAGTGCTGGAGGCCGGGGAATTGCGGTAGGACAGGAAGGGCAGGGACGGACTGAGCCTCAGGCGGGAGACTCTTCCTCTGCTCGCTCCTCGTCACGCCAGCTTTGCGGATCGGGCGTCCACTGGGCGTCCGGTTCTCGTTCCATCAGGATGCAGGCATAGGCGCCGAGGTCCATGTCGTAGACCTCTCTCGCGGCTTCAGCGCCGCCGTCCTCCCGTTTCGCGCTCGATGCGAAGCGGGTGAAGAGTTTCCAGTTCTGCCCCATCTGTTCCACGAGGATGCGCGCGAGTTCATAGGAGAGCTGGTTGCCTTCATCCGTCCTGAAGAAGGAAGCGCCGGACCAGAATTCCTGGATTCTCGCTTCGTCCCAGAACTTCAAATGGCTGCGCCGCAGTTGTTCACGCTCGCCGAGCGGCAAGACTCCCACACCCGCGAGCTTTCTTTCGGTGTTCACGGCCAGCCCTTCGTCCAGCCACCTCGGCAGCTTCAGGTGCGATAGGGCGCTGTGGGTCATCTCGTGGGCGATGACTGGCTCGATGGCTGCAAGGTCGGCACGCTTGACGAGAAAGTGCGGGCAGCCCGCGTCGATGAACATGCCTCCGCTGAAGGCGAATTCGCCGCTGTCGGGGTAGTAGCCGGAGGCGTAGTCGTAGTAGGCATCGTCGTCGTCCATCACGACCAGGATGCTTTTGCCGTGTTCTTCAAAGTGCGCGATGTCGGCCAGCAAACGCTGTATGCGCGTGCGCGTCGTCGCAACGTAGGCGGATGTCGCAACGGCGACCACATCTTCCAGCGACGATAGAACGAAGGCCTTGTCCGATTCATGGAGATGAAAGTGCGGGCCGAGCGCATCCCTGAGATGGAGCAGCCAAGCGCGCTGCGCCAGCAACTTGCCCTTGTACCGTAGGCCGGGATCATCAATTGCGCCGGTCCAGGCGTCGACCGCCTTCCAGTCGAGCAAAGGAAGCCCGTTGCAGAGCGTCGTGTGCTCGGGCAGGGAAAACGCCGGGCCATCGTCCAGTGCGATGCGCTCCGGCGCAGGGGTGGTGGTGAAGCCCTCGGGCCGTGTCTTGGCCCTTGATGGACGAAGCTGCCTGGGCAGGTGGGTCCACGCGAAGAATGCGCCCACGAATGGAAGGATCCAGACAGCCACGAGCAGCATGTTCTTTCGCAGCGGAATATCTTCGATCGCGCGAATGCGCCGCGCCATGTAAACGTTGATTGCGAGCAGGAGGGTGCACGCGCCGAGCAGAAGGAATGTGGACATCGTCATGTGCTGGCCTGTTTCAGAAGCTGCCCGACCAGCAAGCGGGTCGCGGGGGAGAGTTCGGCACCCGTCTTCGTCGCCATCAGCAGCCGCCGCGTGGCCCACGCATCGCTGAGCCGCACGACCTTCAGGTCGAGCGCCTCCACCTGCGCCTTGCACGCGGCCAGCGGCACCACGCCGATGCCGAGGTTGGCCGCGATCATGTGGCACATCGCATCGAAGCTGCGCACTTGCACGCGCAGGCGCATCGGGATGCCGGCCTGTTCGGCCGCGCGCGAGGTGAGTTCGAGCAGCGAACTGCTGCGATTCAGGCCGACGAACTCGTGCGCGAGGCAGGCCTTGAAGCTGGTCTGCTTCACGCGGCTGCGTGCCAGCGGATGCTGCCTGGCGCACAGCACCACGAGCTCGTCTGTCTGGAAGGGGGCGACATCGAGGCCGTAGGCGGGCGTGTTCTCGGCGAAGACGCCGACGTCGGCAAGGCCGTCGACGAGTGCGCGCACGATGTCGCCGCTCAGTTGCTCCTCGACTTCGACGCGGATATCCGGATGCTGCGCCAGGAAGGTCGCTAGCGTGGTGGGCAGGAACTCCGTCAGCGCCGACATGTTGGCCCACAGCCGAACATGGCCGCGCACGCCGCTCGAATAGTCGCCGAGCTCGCTGCTGAACTGCTCGAAGCCCTGGAAGAGCCGCATCGCATGCTGCATCGCCACATGGCCCGCGGGCGTGAGCGCAATGCCCTGCGAGCTGCGTTCGAGCAGCTTCGATCCCGTTGCGGCCTCGAAGTCGGAGAGCCGCCTGCTCGCTGCGGAGAGCGCGAGGTGGCACGCCTCCGCGCCCTTGGTGATGCTGCCCGACTGGGCGACGGCGCAGAACAGGCGCAGCGTCACGAAATCGACACGAGCGGGGTTGATCGGGTTGGCCATCGGCGAATTCTAGGTAGCGCGCCAGTGCCGAAAGTCATGGGCCCGGCGAAAGAAATTTTTTGACATGTTATGTCCGCGCACCTATAGTGAATCCATCGAAGCACCGCTCGCTTCCAACGGTATTCACCACAAGGAGAGGTATGCAACCACTGCTCGATCAACTGAAGGGACTGGATGTGCTGGCAGGCGCCGAGATGGGCGGGCGGTCCGTGCAGCTGCAGCCCATTCCGGGCCACACGCCCGTGATCCAGGTGAGCATCGAGGGGCGCGACGAACTGCCGATCTTCGTCACGAGTTCGGACATGCAGATCATCTGCATCTGCTACCTCTGGGGCGAGGAAGAAGTGAAGCCCGCACGCCGTACCGAGCTGCTCGAATCGCTGCTCGACCTGAATCCTTCGGTTCCCTTGTCTTCCTTCGGCCGCGTCGATGGCCGCTATGTGCTCACCGGAGCGCTGGGCCGCGATGCCAGCGTTCAGGACATCGCACGCGAGGTTGCTGTGCTCAGCGACAACGCGCTCGATGCGCTCGACGCCCTTTCCGAATTCCTGAATTAAGCGGAGGTCCCATGACAGTCATCAAGAAGCTCGTCACCCTGCTGCGCGGCAGCGCGCGCGAAATCGGCGAGAGCGTGGTCGACAGCAACGCCACGCGCATCTACGAGCAGGAAATCATCGACGCCAAGCACAGCATCGAGAAGGCCAAGGGCGACCTCACGGGCGTGATGGCCAAGGAGATGCAGTCGGCCCGCGAGATCGAGCGGCTGAAGAACGAGGCCGCGCGCTACGAGGGCCTTGCGCTCGAAGCGCTCAACAAGACGCAGGAGGGCCTGGCGCTCGACGTCGCGGCCAAGGTCGGCGCGCTCGAGCAGGAGCTGGAAGAGCAGGCCAAGGCCCACGCCTCGTACGCGCTGCAGGTGACCAAGCTCAAGGACCTGATCAAGTCCGCCGAGGCCCGCATCCGCGAGCACGAGCGCGAGATCGGCATCGCCAAGACCACCGAGAGCGTCTATCGCGCCACGCAGTCGATCTCCGAGAACATCGGCGCCGGCGGTTCGCGCCTGGCCAACGCGCGCGAGTCGCTGGAGCGCATCCGCGCGCGCCACGAAGACTTGTCCGACCGCATGACCGCCAGCAAGCAGCTGGAAGATGAATTCGGCCACGGCGCGCTCGAGAAGAAGCTGGCCGCCGCGGGCATCGGCGGCGACGCCGACCGTGCCAGCAAGGTGATGGAGCGCATCCGCGCCCGCCAGGCCAAGCCCGCAGGGCCCGAGGCACAGTAGGCACCATGCGCGTCAAGCCGGTTCGCTGGCAAGGCTCGGACGAGGCGATACGCGCCGTCCAGGTCGCCTTCGACGTGGAAGAAGCCGTGCTCGAGGCCGTGCGCACAGCGGCCTTCAGGCAGCACGTCTCCACGTCCGACCAGATCCGGCAGGTGTTGGGCCTCGCCACTACCGCCAAGCCGAAGCGGCCGCGCCTCACGGTGTCGCTGAGCGGCGCCGACTATGAATTCCTGGCGAAGCGCTACGGCCTCGCCGCAGACGACAGACTGGCCATCAAGGAGAGGGCCACGCGCGACCTGATTGCCTTCGCGGGCAAGCCGGCGGCAGCAACGAAGAAGAACACCGGCGGGAGGACGCCGGTACGCAGCAGCAGTAGCAAGCAGAACAACTGACAACAACCCGCACGCGGGAGGATCAATGGGCGATTTCTTGGGAGCGGTGACGGGGTACCCGACCGCGATCTACACGGTGCTGCTCGGCGTCGTGGTGATCTACTGGGTGCTCGCGATGCTCGGCATGGTCGACATCGAACACAGCGGCCTCGATGTCGACGTCGGCGTGCACACGCATGCCGACGGCGACGCCAGCGACATCGGCCACCTTGCCAGCTACGTGGTGGCCCTGGGCCTGAACGGCGTGCCGTTCTCGGTGGCCGTGAGCCTGCTGGTGCTCGTCGCGTGGACCGTGTCCTGCCTCGGCGGCGAGTGGCTGCTGCCGCTGGTGCCCACCATGGCGCTGCAGCTGCTGGCCGGCACCGCGCTGCTGGTGGCCAGCGCGGTCATCGCCATTCCGATCACCGCCGTCGCGATTCGTCCGCTGCGCGGCCTCTTCGTGAGCCACACGGCCGTGAGCAACGCGGCGCTGGTCGGCCAGCTCTGCCGTGTCGTGACCGGCGTGGTCAACGAGAAGGACGGCCGCGCCGAAGTCGCGCGGCGCGGCGCCAGCCTGAACATCCGGGTATGGGCCACAACGCCCAACGCCCTCAAGCGCGGTTCGCAGGCGTTGATCGTCGAGTACGACGAGGCGGCCGCGCGCTACCTCATCGTCGCGCACGACGAGCAGTCCGCCTGATCGCGCGCGCTGCCGGGCGCGCCACACCTTTCACCCGTTTCTTTCGCTCTCAAGCATTTCTGGAGAAAAAATGGAGCCCATCATCTTCGCCATCGTCATACTGGCCGTCGTCATCCTCGGCCTGTTCGCGATGTTCGCCAAGTTCTATCGCAAGATCGAGCAGGGCCACGCGCTCATCGTGAACACGCTGCGCGCGGAGCCCGAGGTGACCTTCACCGGGCGCATGGTCTATCCGATCATCCACAAGGCCGAGCTGATGGACATCTCGGTCAAGACCATCGAGATCGACCGTTCGGGCAACGAGGGCCTGATCTGCCGCGACAACATCCGCGCGGACATCAAGGTGAAGTTCTTCGTGCGCGTGAACAAGACGGCCGACGACGTGCTCAAGGTGGCGCAGGGCATCGGCTGCGCACGGGCCTCCAACCACGAGACGCTGGAAGAACTGTTCTCCGCCAAGTTTTCCGAGGCGCTGAAGACTGTGGGCAAGTCGATGGACTTCGTCGACCTCTACCAGGCGCGCGACAACTTCCGTGACCAGATCGTGAGCCAGATCGGCAACGACCTCTCGGGCTACGTGCTGGAAGACGCGGCCATCGACTTCCTCGAGCAGACGCCGCTGTCGGAACTCGACGCCAACAACATCCTCGACGCGCAGGGCATCAAGAAGATCACCGAGCTCACGGCGGTGGAGCACGTGCGCACCAACGAGCTGCGACGCAACGAGGAGATGCAGATCAAGAAGAAGAACGTCGAGACGCAGGAAGCCCTGCTCGAACTGGAGCGCCAGCAGGCCGACGCCACCGCGCGCCAGCAGCGCGAAATTGCCAGCGTGCGTGCCCGCGAGGAGGCCGAGACCGCCAAGATCCAGGCCGAGGAGCGCACGAAGTCCGAGACCGCGCGGCTGCTCGCCGAGCAGTCGGTTTCGGTGCAGCAGGAGAACGTGCAGCGCGAGAAGGAAGTGGCCGAGAACAACCGCAAGCGCGCCGTGGCCGTCGAGGAAGAAAAGGTCATCCGCGCCCGCGACCTCGAAATTGTCGACCGCGAGAAGGAAGTGACACTGCAGCGCATAGAGAAGGACAAGGCCGTCGAAGTGCAGAAGAAGGCCATCGCCGACGTGATCCGCGAGCGCATCGTGGTCGAGCGCACGGTGGCCGAGCAGGAAGAGGCAATCAAGGAACTGCGCGTGGTCGCAGAGGCCGAGCGCACCAAGAAGTCGGTCGTCATCATGGCCGAGGGGCAGGCCGACGAGAAGATGGTGCTCGACCTGAAGGCAGCCGAGACGCAGGAAAAACGCGCCCGCCACAAGGCGGCCGAAGAACTCACGCTGGCCGATGCCAAGCTGAAGGTGGCCGAGCGCGAGGCCGAGTCGAAGAAGCGCGAGGCCGAGGGCGTCGAGGCCATCTCCGCCGCGCCGGGGCTGGCCGCCGCCAAGGTCGAGATCGCCACCGCGCAGGCCAAGCTCGCGAGCTTCGAGGCGGAAGCTTCGGGCAAGGAAAAGCTGGGCTTGGCCGACGTGCACGTGCGCCAGGCCGATGCCGATGCGATCCTCAAGGCCGGCCAGGCCGACGCGCAGGTGATCGAGGCTCGCTCGCAGGCCGAAGCCGCGGGCATGCGCGCCAAGTTCGAGGCCGAGGCCTCGGGCAAGGAAAAGCTCGGCCTCGCCGAGGTCAACGTGCGCACGGCCGATGCCGAGGCCACGCTCAAGTCGGGCCAGGCCGATGCTCAGGTCATCGAAGCGCGCTTCGGTGCCGAGGCCAAGGGCCTGCACGAGAAGTTCGAGGCCATGAAGGCCATGAGCCCCGAGACGCGCGATCACGAAGAGTTCCGCATGCGCCTGGAGAAGTCGCACATCGAGACCCTCAAGGGCATCGACGCGCAGACGTCCATCGCCAAGGAACAGGCCGAGGTGCTGGGCACCGCGCTGGCCAACGCCAAGATCGACATCGTGGGCGGGCAGGGCGACTACTTCGACAGCTTCGTGCGCTCGCTCTCCGTAGGCAAGGGCATCGACGGCGTCATCTCCAAGAGCAACGCGCTGCAGGTAGCCTTCAAGGACCAGCTCTCCGGCGAGCGCGACGTGGTGAAGGACCTGCGCGACATCGTCGGTGCGCTCGGCAGTTCGTCGGGCGAGGTGCAGAACCTCAGCGTGGCAGCGCTGATGAACAGGATCGCCAGCGACGGCAGCGAGAGCCAGAAGAGCGCGCTGCGCAACCTGGTCGCCACCTTCCGCAACGGTGCCGCCGGGGAAGTGGCGCGATGAACCCGAGCCTCACGTGCAGCTGCCCCGCGCACTCGCCGATGCGGCCGGTGGCGCTGGCCGAGGGCCTGCTCGCGGTGCAGTGCGACGACTGCCACGGCATGCTGATGGACATGGACGACTGGCGCGCCTGGAAGGCGGGCGACGCGAGCCGCGTGCCCCAGGCGGTCGACGACGAGGTCATCGAGGTGTTCGATGCCACGGCGGTGCGGCACTGCCCCGAATGCCAACGCCTGATGCAGCGCCTGCGCATGAGCGCGGGCCCCGACTTCCGCGTCGACCGCTGCGTGGCCTGCCAGAACCTCTGGTTCGACCAGGGCGAGTGGCGCGCCATCGTGAGCCGGGGCCTGGCCGGCCGGCTCGACGAGATGCTGTCCGACGGATGGCAGCGCCGCCTGCAGACCGAGGTGGTCCGCGAGGCCCGCGTTGCCGCGCTGCGCCGCCGCTACGGCGACGTATGCATCGACGAGCTGGACCGCATCCGCGCCTGGCTCGATACCCAGCCCCACCGCGACGAACTGCTCGCCTTGCTGCGCGCGGACTGACCGCGCCGATCTATGCAACCAACGGATGAAAAAGGCGCGCCGCCGGGCGGCACCGCCGAATCGCAGACCGAGGCGCTGGTGTCCGGCAGCGGCAGCTACGACCTGCTGAAGAAGCGGCTGGAGAACCAGGGTGAGGGCCTGCTGAAGAAGACGCAGGCGCTCAACGAGCAGCGGCTGGCAGAGTTCGGCCGCTCCGACCAGGCCCTGGTGCTGCGCACCCGCGCGCGCACCGAGAACAACGCCGTAGCACGCGACCTCGTGCGCATCGGCGACCTGCTGCTGTTCGGCTACAACGTGTTCATCGGCCTGCGCAAGGAAACCACGGTCGGCGACGTGTTCGGGCTGTACCGCCTGGTGTCTCCGGGCGAGGCCGGGCAGGGCGCCGACAGCGACGAGCTGCAGCCGGTGCCGCTGGCCGGCAGCTTCCTGGAAGACCCGCGCTTCGCCTCCGACTTCCGCGAGCTGTACGCCTACTACAAGCAGGCCACGCTGCTGCAGCTGCGCGTGACGCAGGACAAGCTGCTCGCCTCCTTCCAGATCGGCCAGCAGCTCACCGACGTGCGCGTCTTCCGCTGGGCCATCGAGCGTGACGGCCGCATCCAGTACATCGACAACCGCGGCGAGCGCGACATCGCGCTGCCGCCCAGCCACGACTTCGAGTGGACGGTGGCCACGCGCGAAGACCACGTGGGCGGCAAGCACCCGCACGTCAACGTGCTCGACACCGTCTTCGTCGAAACGCTGGGCGGCGACCTCACGATCAAGATCGAGAACAACACCGAGACCGGGCTGGGCATCTACAGCGAGCCGGTGGAAGACCGCAGCCAGTCGCTGGCCGACGCCGAGATCGCGTGGGCGAAGCTCGGCATGCTGATCCTGCTGCGCGTGAAGCCCTACCGCGAGCAGGTCACGCGCTACCTGGTGTTCAACATCCGTACCCAGCAGGTCGAGCGCATCGATGCCATCGGCGGCTCCTGCGTGCAGCTGCCGGAAGACCACGGCATCATCTTCCCGGGCGGCTACTACCTGCAGTCGGGAGAGCACAAGCGCTTCGACCTGCCGGCCGAGACGGTCGAGAACCTGCGCTTCAAGCGCATGCTGCGCTCGCCCAACGGCGAAGACGTGGCCTACATCTTCTACGACCCCAGGCCCGGGCGCTACGCGCTCTTCAACTACAACCTGATCGAGAAGAAGCTCGCCACGCCGATCATCGCCAACGGATACGCACGCTTCGCCGACGGCCGCATCCTGGTGTTCCACGACAACGACAGCGAGCCGACGCGCGTGCACCCGATGCAGCTGTGGCAGACGCCGTTCGCCAGCGAAGAGCACGTGAGCGCGCAGCCGCCCGCCACCGGCTTCTTCGGCAAGATCGGCAACGCCGAGCTGGTGCGCGGCGTGAGCGACCTGATGGGCATCGCCCGCGCGGTGCGCGAGCAGGCGCCGACCAAGGCGGCTTACGAGGACCTGATCCGCCAGTGCACCCGGGTGAGCGATGCCTACTTCTGGCTCGATGCGCCCGAGGCCACCGGCCTCATGGCCGAGCTGCGCAGCATCGCCGAGGTGGCGCGCAGCACGCTGGCCGAGTTCGAGAAGGTCGACACCATCCGCCGCGAGACGGCCCGTGCGCTGGCCCGCGCGGAGGAAGAGCAGCGCGCGCTGCTGGTCGACATCGCCAGCACGCTCTGGCGCGCACCCGACGACTTCGTGAAGGCACTGGGCCGGCTGCGCGAACGCCGCGGCGCGCTGCAGATGCTCAAGGAGCTGCGCTACGCCGACCTGCCGCGCATCGCCGCGATGGACGCCGCGCTCGAATCCGAGCAGCAGCGCATCGGCGAGCGAGCCATGCAGTTCCTGGCGGCCGACACGGCCTTCGCCGGCCAGCGCCAGGCGCTGGACAAGCTCGCGACCGAGCTGCCCAACCTCGCCACCTCGCCGGCGCTGGGGCAACTGCTCGCCACGCTCGACGAACAGGCAGCCGGGCTCGACCTGCTGACCGAGCAGCTGGGCAGCCTGCCGGGTGGCGATGCGGTCGTCCGCACCTCCATCCTCGACCGCATCTCGCTGATCTACGCCGACATCAACCGCATGCGCGCCGATGCGCGTGCGCGGCGCAAGTCGCTGGGCGCGACCGAGGCGAGGGCCGAGTTCGGCGCGCAGTTCAAGCTCTTCGGCCAGGCGGTCGAGAACGCGCTGGAGTTCGCCGACACACCCGAGAAGTGCGACGACGCGCTCACGCGCCTTCTGGCGCAGCTGGAAGAAATCGAAGGCCGCTTCGCCGAGCAGGACGAGTTCCTTGGCGACATCGCCGAGAAGCGCGAGAACGTCTACGAGGCGCTCTCGGCCAGGCGCCAGACCCTGGTCGAGGCCCGCCAGCGCCGCGCGCAGGGCCTGATCGACGCGGCGGGGCGCATACTCGACGGCATTCCGCGCCGCATCGCGCAGTTCGCCGAGCTGGGGCAGGTCCACAGCTATTTCGCCGCCGACCCGATGATCGGCAAGCTTCACACGCTGATCGCCGACCTGCGCACGCTGGGCTCGGCGGTGCCGGCCGACGAGCTCGACACCCGCCTGAAGACTGCCCGCGACCAGGCCCTGCGCGCCGTGCGCGACAAGCGCGAGCTGGTGAGCGAGGGCGGCGACACGCTGCGCCTGGGCCGCCACGCCTTCACAGTGCACCGCCAGCCTGTCGACCTGACGCTGGTCGCCCGCGAAGAGGGCATGGCCTACCAGGTGACGGGCACCGACTACCAGAGCCCGGTGGACGACGGGCGCCTGCGCGAGCTGCAGGCCTACTGGGGCCAGTCGCTGGTGTCCGAGACACCCCAGCTCTTGCGCGCCGAGTACCTCGCCGGCCGCCTGCTCGAAGCCCTGCTCGAAGGCAAGGCCGAACGCAGCTGGTCCGAGGTGCGCACGCTGCTGGCCGAGGACCCGCAGCATCCGCAGCTGCTCGAAATGGTCCGCCGCTTCGCCGCCGCGCGCTACCAGGAGGGCTACCAGAAGGGCATCCACGACGACGACGCGCTTCGCCTGCTGGCCGCGCTGGTCGCCATGCAGGACCAGGCCGGGCTGCTCGCCTGGGGGCCGACGGAGCGCGCGCTGGCCTTGCTCTACTGGCAGCACGGCCACCTCATCGCGCACCGCGAGTCGCTGCTGCGCCGTGCGCGCGCGGCACTGCAGATGCAGGAACTGTTCGGGCGGCGCGACGCCCTCGACCAGCTCGAGGCCGACGTCGCCCGCTCGCTGGGCCATTTCGTGCGCGAGGTGCTGCCAGACATGCTCGCGGTGGCGGAGAAGGCGGAAGAAGAGCAGGAGCCCGAGGGCCGCAAGGCGCTCGTCGCCACGCTGTGCGACCAGTCGGCCGCCTACCTCGTGCGCGAGCTTGCGGCGCATGGCGGCGAGACCTGGGTGGTCTCGGGGGCCGGCGAAGACCTCGCCGCAGCGTTGCTGCGCGAGCTTGAGCGTGGCCGCCGACGCGAAGCCTGGCAGGCCGATCTCGACGCCGCGCCGCCGGCCGAGCGCTGGCGGCTGGCGCGCGACTGGGTGCGCGCCTTCGCCGTGCACCAGTCGCCGCAATCGGTCGACTGGGTGGACGACGCGGCCAGCGTGCTCGCCATGCCGCTGCAGCGCACCCGCGTCAACGTGGCACTCGACCAGACGGTGGAAGGGCTGCGCGGCGAACATCCGCGCGTGGCCGAGGGCCGCCTGACGCTGAACCTCAACGACTTCTGGCGCCGCTTCCTCTTCCACACGCAGCACGCGGTGCCGGGCTTCGAGGCGCTGCACCGGCTGCGCCACGAACTCCTCGAAGGCGAGAAGGCGCGGCTCAAGCTGAGCCAGTTCCAGGCCAAGCCCCTTTCCACCTTCGTGCGCAACCAGCTGATCGACGAGCTTTACCTGCCCATCATCGGCGACAACCTCGCCAAGCAGATCGGCTCGGCGGGCGAGGGTAGCCGCACCGACCGCATGGGCCTGCTGCTGCTGATCTCGCCGCCGGGCTACGGCAAGACCACGCTCATGGAGTACGTGGCCGACCGGCTGGGCCTGATCTTCGTGCGCATCAACTGCCCGGCACTGGGCCACGGCGTGACGGCCATCGACCCGGCGAACGCGCCCAACAGCGCGGCGCGGCAGGAGCTGGAGAAGCTCAACCTGGGCCTGGCCATGGGCAGCAACGTGATGCTGTACCTCGACGACATCCAGCACACGAGCCCCGAGTTCCTGCAGAAGTTCATCGCGCTGGCCGACGGCACCCGCCGCATCGAGGGCGTGTGGAACGGCGAGCCGCGCAGCTACGACATGCGCGGCAAGCGCTTCGCGGTGGTCATGGCCGGCAACCCGTACACCGAGTCGGGCGACGTGTTCAAGATCCCGGACATGCTGGCCAACCGCGCCGACATCTACAACCTCGGCGATGTGCTCTCGGGCCGCGAGGCGGCATTCGCGCTCTCGTACATCGAGAACAGCCTGACCTCCAACCCCACGCTGATGCCGCTGGCCTCGCGCGACCCCAAGGACGTGCAGCTGCTGGTGAAGATGGCACAGGGCCACGAGGTGCCGAGCAGCGCGCTGTCGCACGCTTACAGCGCGGCCGAGCTGGAGGAGATCAAGGCGCTGCTGCAGCGGCTCTTCCGTGCGCGCGACCTGCTGCTGAAGGTGAATCTCGCCTACATCGAGTCGGCCGCGCAGCAGGAGTCGTACCGCACCGCGCCGCCCTTCAAGCTGCAGGGCAGCTACCGCAACATGACCAAGCTCGCGGGCAAGATCACAGCGCTGATGCGCGACGACGAGCTCGATGCGCTGCTGCGCGACCACTACCGCGGCGAGGCCCAGACCCTGACCACCGGGGCAGAGGAGAACCTGCTGCGCCTGGCCCAGCTCCTGGGCAGCCCGACGCCCGAGGAGGACGCGCGCTGGAAGGAGATCTGCGAGGAGTTCGTGCGCCAGCGCAAGCTGGGCGGGGCCGACGTGGATGGCAGCCAGCGCATCGCCAGCAGCATGCTCGATGTGGCGCGCGCGGTCGACAGGCTCAAGCCCGAACCCGTTGCGCCCGCGGAAGGGCCGAGCGAAGGCCAGCGACTGGCCGATGCCATGCTGCAGATCGCCGTGACTTATCGCGAGCTGATCCTGCCGCTGGTGACCGCCACCGAGCGCCGCCTGGAGCTGGACCGCTCCATCGCACAGAACATGGAGCGGCTGGCGGCGGAGGCGATGGCGACGCGTGCGCAGCCGAAGCGCACGCCCAGGCCGGACAACAAGGAGCAATGAGATGTCGGCCCTGCCTGCGACCACAGAAGCACCGTCCACGCTGCCCGCGTTGCTGGCCCAGCTCGACGACACCCTCGCCGATGCCCGCCTGAGCGACGACGAGCGCCGCGTGCTGGTCCACACGCTGCGCGAGGCCCAGCCGCCGGAAGACGGCCTGCGCCAGCTGCGCAACCGCGCCTTCGACCTGGTGCGTACCCGCACCGCCGACCCCGAGCAGCTGGCTCTGCTGAAGTGGCTGGAGGGCGTGGTCCGCGCCATCGACACCGGCCGCTCGGCCGACGGCAGCGTGACCGTGCGCTCGCAGGCCTTCTTCAGCCCCGGCACGGCCTGCCTGCAGGCCATCAACCATCAGCTGCGCTCGGCCCGGCATTCCGTCGACCTGTGCGTGTTCACGCTGTCGGACGACCGCATCACGGCCGAGGTACTGGCCGCGCACCGGCGCGGCGTGTCGCTGCGCTGCATCTCCGACAACGACAAGGAGTTCGATGCCGGCAGCGACATCGGCCAGCTGCGCGCCGCCGGCATTCCGGTGGCGGTGGACCGCACAGAGGCGCACATGCACCACAAGTTCGCCATTTTCGACGGCGCCCGGCTGCTCAACGGCAGCTACAACTGGACGCGCAGCGCCTGTGAGTTCAACGAGGAGAACCTGGTGCTGACGAACGACCCTCAGCTCGTGCGGCGCTTCGCCGACGAGTTCGACAGCCTCTGGAAAGAACTGCAGGCCCCCCGATGAGCACCCGACGCATCGACTACGACTGGGAGCTGCCACCCGAGATGCAGCAGCGGCTGGGTGGCTCCAGCTACGGCGCGCAGCGCGTCATTCACGAGCAGGGGCACCTGATGGTGATCCTGCACGAGCCGCCCACGGGCACGGGGTCGGAGCGCAAGTCGGCGGTGTTCCTGCGCAAGCCTGACGGCACCTGGCTGCACAAGGGCAACAACCCGGGCGAGCGCCCCCTGGCCAAGCTGGTGGAGAACTACCGCGCGACCCTGGCCGCCTTCGAGGTCCGGCACGAGGCCGCCGAAAACTCGGAGGCCCTGTTCCAGATCCTCGGGCCGCTGATTCCGCTCTCGCGCGCAGCCTCGAACATGCAGGCCACCCTGCAGGCCGCGCGCGAGGCCGTGCCGGGGGACCCGATGATCACAGACCTGCGCGACCGCGCGGTCGAGATCGGACGCGGGCTCGAACTGCTGCTGGCGGACACCCGCATGTCGCTCGACTACAGGCTCGCGCACGCCGCCGAGCAGCAGGCGCGCGCGGCCAACGAAGTCAGCCGGGCGCAGCACAAGCTCAACACCATCGCTGCGCTGACATTCCCGCTGATGGCCATCGGCGCGGCCTTCGGCATGAACCTGCACAGCGGCGTCGAGAACCTGCCGGGCTGGGTGTACTGGGCGATCTTCGGCGCGGGGCTCTTCATGGGCGTGCTGCTGCGCGGATGGGTGAAGGTGCCCGATGCACCTGCGCCACCGGCCGCCGCCGGATCGGGCATCTCGAAGAGAAAGTAGGGCGGGCAACGCCGCCGTCAGCCGGGTCCTTCGCGTTTCGCGAAGGACTGCTGCCGCCAAAGCAATTCCGCATTCCGCGATCCGTTCCTAAAGTCGGGGCCAGCCCAACAAAGGAGACGGACGCGGACATGAATGCACTCGAAGGCCTGAAGGTGCTGGAGCTCGGCCAGCTCATCGCCGGCCCCTTCGCCGGCAAGACGCTGGCGGAGTTCGGCGCCGACGTGATCAAGGTCGAGCCGGCCGGCGTCGGCGACCCGCTGCGCAAGTGGCGGCTGCTGCGCGACAACGGCACCTCGGCGTGGTGGGAGGTCCAGTCGCGCAACAAGCGCTCGGTGTGCCTGGACCTGCGCAGCCCCGAGGGACAGGAGGCCGTGCGCGCACTGGCACTCGAAGCCGACGTGCTGATCGAGAACTTCAAGCCCGGCACGCTCGAAGGCTGGGGCCTGGGCTGGGAGGCGCTGCATGCGCTGAACCCCCGGCTCATCATGCTGCGCATCTCGGGCTACGGGCAGACCGGGCCCTACCGCGACAAGCCCGGCTTCGGCGTGCTCGGCGAATCGATGGGCGGGCTGCGCTACCTGAGCGGCGAGCCGGGCCGTGTGCCGGTGCGCGTGGGGGTGTCTCTGGGAGACACGCTGGCGGCGCTGCATGGCGTGATCGGCGTGCTGACCGCGCTGCACCACCGCACGGCGCATGGCGGCGAAGGCCAGTTCATCGACGTGGCGCTCTACGAGTCGGTGTTCAACGTGATGGAAAGCCTGCTGCCAGAGTACGACGCCTTCGGTGCCGTGCGCGAGCGTGCCGGCAGCGCGCTGCCCGGCATCGCGCCGACCAATGCCTACCGCTGCGAGGACGGGCAGTACGTGCTGGTGGCCGGCAACGGCGACAGCATCTTCCGCCGGCTGATGCGCGCCATCGGCCGCGAGGACCTGGAGAACGACCCCGGGCTGGTGCACAACGACGGCCGCGTGCTGCGCGTGGAGGAGATCGACGCCGCCATCGAGGCATGGACGCTGCAGCGCAGCCGCGACGAGGTGCTGGCCGCGCTCGATGCGGCGGGCGTGCCGGTCGGTCGCATCTACACGGTGGCCGACATCGCGGGCGACCCGCAGTACCTGGCGCGCGGGATGATCGTGGAGGCGCCGACCTCCGACGGCAGCACATTGAAGGTGCCGGGCGTGGTGCCCAAGCTCAGCGCCACGCCGGGGCGCCTCGCGCACCCTGCGCCACGGCTGGGCGAGCATGACGGCGATCTGCACGGTGCCGGATGGCCGGCGCGGCGCGTGGAAGGAGTGGCGGCATGAAGGCGGGCAACGGCACGCGGCTGTTCGTCAACGAGGTCGCGACGCGCGACGGCTTCCAGATGGAGAGCCGCTTCGTTCCCACGGACGACAAGATCGCGCTGATCGACCGGCTCAGCGGCCTGGGCTACGCGAAGATCGAAGTCACGTCGTTCACCTCGGCGAAGGCGATTCCCGCATTGCGCGATGGCGAGGAGGTGATGAATCGCATCGCCCGCCGGCCAGGCCTGGTCTACACCGCGCTGGTGCCAAACCTGCGAGGGGCGGAGCGCGCGCTGGAGAGCCGCATCGACGAGTTCAATATCGTCATGTCGGTGAGCGAGACGCACAACCTCGCCAACCTGCGCATGACGAGGGAGCAGTCGTTCGCGCAGCTGGCCGGCGTCATCGCGCTGGCGAAGAAGGCCGGGGTGCCGGTGAACGTGTCGCTGTCGTGCGTGTTCGGTTGCCCGATGGAAGGCGAAGTGCCGCTCGCGACGGTGCAAGGCTGGATCGACCGCTTCGCCGCGCTCGAGGTGCAGGGCATCACGCTGTGCGACACGACGGGCATGGCCTATCCGACGCAGGTGCGGGAGGTCTGCGAATCCGTGCTGGCGAGCCATCAGGCGCTGGAATGGACGGCCCACTTCCACAACACGCGCGGCATGGGCCTCGTGAATACCGTGGCGGCGGTGGAGGCCGGCATCCGCCGGCTCGACATGTCGCTCGGAGGCATCGGCGGCTGCCCCTACGCGCCGGGTGCGACAGGCAATGTGGCGACCGAGGACGTGGTCCACATGCTGCAGTGCATGGGCTACGACACCGGCATGGACCTGGAGGGCCTGATCGCCGCTGCGGCGGAGCTGGAAGCGCTGGTGCAGCACGAGTTGCCGGCCCAGGTCTCGCGCGCAGGCCATCGGCTGACGCGGCATGCGCCCCCGCCGGACTTCGACGACATCGTCATCCGCGCCCGGGAGCGCGGGCAAGCACACAAGGAGCTGCAACCATGATCGACCACCTGGACCACCTCGTGCTGACCACCTCGCACGAGGAAGCCTGCATCCGCTTCTATGTCGACGTGATGGGCATGTCGCTGGAGAGCTTCGGCGCCGGCCGCAAGGCCTTTCGCTTCGGCAACCAGAAGATCAACCTGCATGTGAAGGGCCACGAGTTCGAGCCCAAGGCGCAGCTGCCGACGCCCGGCTCGCTGGACCTGTGCTTCATCGCCAGCGTGCCGCTCGACGAGGTCGTCGCGCGGCTCGGCGAGAAGGGTGTGGCGATCCTCGAAGGGCCGGTGATGCGCACGGGAGCCACCTCGCGCATCCGTTCGGTCTATGTGCGCGACCCCGACCAGAACCTGATCGAGATCTCGGAGCTGTCGCCCTGAAGCGAAGCCCCAAGAACAGCCAGCAATACAAAACCACCGGAGACAAACCATGAAACCCATCCACCGCCTTCTCGCGGTCGGCCTCGTGCTGTCCGCTTCGGCCGCAACCGCCGCGGACGCCTGGCCCTCGAAACCGATCACCATGGTCGTGCCGACCGCGCCGGCCGGCTCGACCGACATCATGGCGCGGCTGGTCGGCGACCCGCTGCAGCGCGCGCTGGGCCAGCCTGTCGTCATCGACAACAAGCCCGGCGCCAGCGGCAACATCGGCACCGAGTTCGTGGCGCGCGCCGCGCCCGATGGCTACACGCTGTTGATGCAGTATTCGGGCTACCACGTCGGCAATCCCTCGCTCTACCCGAACATCCGGTGGAGCCCCACCAAGGACTTCGTGCCGGTCGCGATGGTGATGCGCGCGCCGCATGTGGTCGCGGTGAGCGGCAGGCTGCCGGTGAAGTCGATGAAGGAACTCATCGAGTACGGCAAGAAGAAGGAGGGCGGGCTCTTTTTCGCGTCCTCGGGCAACGGCTCGATCCAGCACATCGCGGGCGAGCTGCTGTTGCGGCAGACGAAACAGGCGATGACACACGTGCCTTACAAGGGCTCGGGGCCGGCGATCAACGACCTGATCTCGGGCAACGTCGACATGTTCATCACCACGCCGCCCTCGGTCATCGGCCATTTCGCGGGTGGGCGCATCAAGCCGCTGGCGTACACGGGCAGCAAGCGGCATCCGTCGATGCCCGACGTGCCGACCTCGGCCGAGGCGGGACTGCCGGGCTACGAGGTGGAATCGTGGTTCGCGGTGTTCGCGCCGGCGAAGACGCCGCCCGAGGTCGTCAACAGGCTCAGCGCGGAACTCCGCAAGATCGTGGAGAGCGAAGCCTTCCGCAGGAAGGTGGACGAGCAAGGCGCCTTCGCGACCTACATGGACCCGCCGACGCTGGCGAAATTCGTCGACCAGGAGTTGGCTGCATGGTCGAAGGTGATCAAGTCGGCTGACATCAAGCCCGATTGATCGGGCCTCATGGTGCCGGTGCCCTCTGACCGACCTGCCACGGATACGACCGGCTACAGCTTGACGTTGATGATCGACAGGATGATCGCGGAGAGCGTCATCGCGACCGGCAGCTTCCGCACGGCGAGCGCATGGGCGCGGGCGACGGAAGCCTGCGTCTGAAGCAGAAGGCTGCGTTCGGAATGGATGGGTGTGGACATTTCGGACTCCTGTGTGGTTGCGGGCTTGTTGCCCCTGATGGCCTCCACGATAGGCTTCGCAGCCTGCCGTGGCGCGGGCGTTTCGAGGACACGGCGTTTCCGTTTTCGCAACGATCCGTCGGCGTTCGGCCGGAACTTCAGGCTGGTTCTGCGGATCGGCGACGCTTCGTGTGGCGCGAGAATCCGGCGCCGACAACCGATGAAAGCAGACAGAAACAGATGACGAGCAAGAAGGCGGCGCTCCGGCCGCGGATACGCCGTGCCACCCCCGACGACTCGACCCCATGGCCGCTGCTGCTGGCCGCCGACGGCCCGCGCGCCGAGATCCGCAAGTACCTGTCGCGCGGCGAGCTCTGGCTGGCGGAAGCTGCCGGCCGGGCCGTCGGCCAGATGGTGCTGCTCGAAACCCGCATCGGCACCTGGGAGATCATGAACATCGCGGTGAGCGCCGATCTGCGCGGCCAGGGCGTGGGCACGGCGCTGCTGCGCAAGGCGAAGGCGCTGGCCGTGGAACGGGGCGCACACCTGCTCGAAGTCGGCACGGGCAACAGCAGCCTGCGCGAGCTGGCCTTCTACCAGCGCTTCGGCTTCCGCATCGCCGGGGTGGATCGCGACTTCTTCGTGCGCCGCGCAGCCGGCGGCAGGCTGCAGAAGCAGGACGGCATCGTGCTGCGCGACATGGTGCGCCTGCGCATCGAGCTCGCCGATTAACCGGCGATCAGCTTCTGCACCAGCTCGGCCGTGGTCGCGGCCGCGTACTTGCGCATCAGCCGGGCCCGGTGCAGTTCCACCGTGCGGTGGCTGATGCCCAGCGCCTTGCCGATCTCCTTCGAAGTCAGCCCGCGCATCACCTGCGCGGCCACCTCGCGCTCGCGTGGCGTGAGCTCTGCCTTCACGGCGCGGCGCGAGCCCAGGTCCTCGAAGGTCCAGATGCCGGCCTCGTGCGGGGCGGCGCGGTTCATGGCGTGGCCGGTGACGTGGCACCAGAAGGTTTCGCCGGCGATGGCGCCGTGCAGCCCGCCGAGCCGCTTCATCATGCGGTTGTCGGCGTAGTGCCCGCTGGCATTCAGAAAGGGCTCCATGCGCTTGCCGATGCGCTCGAACTCGGCCACGCTGGGGTAGAGGATGCTGAACGAATGCCCGACCAGTGCGGAGGGCGTTGCGCCGAAGATCTCGCAAACGCGCAGGTTGCACGCCACGATGGTGCGGTTGCTCGACACCACCATGCCGACGGGGGCGTGTTCAAAGGCCAGCCGGTAATCGATCTCGGGCATCGGGGGTCACCATTACGAAATACTACGTATGCGGGTACGTAGTATCGTTCAGGCCTCTTCCTCCGGCTTTTTTCCTGCTTCCACCTCTCTCATTCATCCATCAAGGAGCACGAGTGAACAAGATTTTTCCCACCGCTGACGCGGCACTCAAGGGAGTCGTCGCCGACGGGCAGATGCTCGCGGTCGGCGGCTTCGGCCTCTGCGGCATTCCCGAAGCGCTGATCGACGCGCTCAAGGACTCCGGCGTGCAGAACCTCACCGTCATCTCCAACAACGCGGGCGTCGACGGTTTCGGCCTCGGCAAGCTGTTGGAGACGCGCCAGATCAAGAAGATGATCGCGTCCTACGTCGGCGAGAACAAGGAGTTCGAGCGCCAGTATCTCGCGGGCGAACTGGCCCTCGAATTCACGCCGCAGGGCACGCTGGCCGAGAAGCTGCGCGCCGGCGGCGCCGGCATTCCGGCCTTCTTCACCAAGACCGGCGTGGGCACCCAGGTTGCCGAAGGCAAGGAGCTGCGCGAGTTCGACGGCGAAACCTACGTCATGGAACGCTCGCTGGTGCCCGACGTGGCGCTGGTGAAGGCCGACGTGGCCGACAAGTCGGGCAACCTGCGCTTCCGCCTCACGGCGCGCAACTTCAACCCGGCTGCCGCCATGGCCGGCAAGATCTGCATCGTCGAAGTCGAGAAGATCGTCGAGGTGGGCGAGCTGGCCCCCGACGACATCCACCTGCCAGGCATCTACGTGCACCGCATCGTGCTCAACGCGAACCCCGAGAAGCGCATCGAGAAGCGCACCGTGAGCGCATCGGTCGATGCCGCCGCCGCGAAGGTCGAGGCCCAGACCGCCATCGCCGCTGCTGCCGCCGCAGGCAGCGAAGTGCCCGCCAAGGTCGTCAACAAGAAAGAAGGAGCCTGAGATGCCCTGGACCCAAGACCAGATGGCGGCCCGCGCCGCGCAAGAACTCGAAGACGGCTTCTACGTCAACCTCGGCATTGGCATCCCGACGCTGGTGGCCAACCACACCGGCGACAAGGAAGTGTGGCTGCAGAGCGAGAACGGCATGCTCGGCATCGGCCCGTTTCCCACCGAAGACCAGGTCGACGCCGACCTCATCAACGCCGGCAAGCAGACCGTCACCACGCTGCCCGGCTCGGCCATCTTCGGCAGCCATGACAGCTTCGCGATGATCCGCGGCGGCAAGATCAACCTGTCGATCCTGGGCGCGATGCAGGTCAGCACCAAGGGCGACCTCGCCAACTGGATGATCCCCGGCAAGATGGTCAAGGGCATGGGCGGCGCCATGGACCTCGTGGCCGGCGTGAAGCGCGTGATCGTGCTGATGGAGCACGTCGCGAAGAAGAAGGACGGCACCGAGGACCTGAAGATCCTCGAGAAGTGCACTCTGCCGCTGACCGGCGTGGGCGTGGTCGACCGCATCATCACCGACCTGGCCGTGATGGACGTGGTGCCCGAGGGCCTGAAGGTCGTCGAGCTGGCGCCGGGCGTCACCTTCGACGCGCTGCAGGCCAAGACGGGCGCCAAGCTGATCCAGTAAAGACGGCATCGACCCGACAGCACGCAAGGGCCGCTTTCGCGGCCCTTTCCCGTTGGGGTGAGACACTGGGCGCATGGCTTACCTCGACCTCGAAAACCTGCGCACCGTTTTTCTCGACGACGAGGCGCTGCGCGTGCGGCGCCTGCAGCGGCAGTCCTGCGGGTCGCTCCAGGTCACGAGCGGCCGCATCGTGGCGTGCGATCCGCTGGTGCAGCCGGAACGCCCCCCTTTCGTGCGCAGCGTTTCCGGCCGGGGCGCTTTCCCTGCCGAGTTGCTTCAACACGAAGGCCGGCATGCGCTCGCGGTGCTCTGGCTGCGTGATCGCCGCGGACTGCAGCCCGCGGACCTGCACTGGGAACCCGCGCTGCTCGATGGCCAGTCGCAGAATGAGCTGGGCGACGACGAGTTCTATGGCTACCCGGTCGACGCCGGCGTCGGCTGCTTCATGGATGCCGACTGCGCGGCCGCCATCGCCGAGCGCGAGGCGCGCGAATCGTCGGCCAACCCCGACTACGGCAGCTACTACGACGACGTGCTCGACGAAGAACTTGGCAGCAAGGACATGGCCGACCACTACCCGCTGGGCGAGGGCAGCGCGAACAACGTGCTGATCTTCAGCTCGGGCTGGGGTGACGGCAGCTATCCGAGCTTCTGGGCGCTCGACGCCGCCCGCGAGCCGGTGGCGCTGGTGACCGACTTCATGACGATGCAAGGCGGCGATGCGCGCAGCGAGGACGACAAGCGAGACGATGCCTACCTGGCGAGCCTGTCGCCCGAAAGGCTCGCGGCCCTCGAAGCCCTCGGAGCCGCGGCGATCAAGGGCGACGCGGCCGCGATCCGGCCTTTGCTCGACGGCGGGCTCGCGGGGGCCAACGACATCGTTCCGTCGCTCGGCGAGACCGCGCTCTTCAGCGCGATCCGCATGAACCAGCTCGAAGCCTTGCGCGTGTTGCTGGGCAGCGCGCCGTGCCCCGCCATGCCCGAGCATCTGCGCATCGAAGGCAAGGCGGAAAGCTACTCGGCCTTTGCGCGATGGCTCAAGAAGCCGCGCGTGCCGGGGCTGGTCGAGCTGCTCGAACAGGCTGAGGCCGCTGCGGCTGCTGAATCTGCAGGGGGCAAGAGTCTCTGGAAGCGCCTCTTTTCCTGAGCGTCAGGCCCCCAGCGCCGCCCGCACCTTGTCTCCCAACCCCCGCAGCCGCTCCACCGGCTCGTTGGAAAACACGAAGCGCAGGTACTGCGCCCCATGCGTCTCGCCCCAGCCCTTCATAGCAGTGGCGCAGACGCGGTGCGCCAGCAGGCGTTCCGACAGCGTCTGCCCGTCGATGCCGAAGTCGCTGGCGCGCAGCAGCAGCGACCAGCCGCCGCCGGGTACGCCCACCGGCAGGCCCTTGAGCTCGTCGAGCACGGTGTCGCGCCGTCGCTCCAGTTCGGCCACGTAGGACGCGAGCGTGTGTGCCGATTGCTCCAGTGCAGTCGCCACCGCGTCCTGCGCGATGCCCACCGGCACCACCACGTTGGCGAGCGACACGGCCACGAGGTCGGGCATGTAGCTCTCGGGCGCCACGGTCCAGCCGACGCGCCAGCCGATCATGCGCAACTCTTTGGCGGATGAGCCCACGGTGATGGTGCGTTCGGCCATGCCGGGCAGGCCCGCGGGGTGGATGACCTTGCGGCCGTCGTACAGCAGGCGCTCCATCGCGGTGTCGAGGATGAGCGTGAGGTCGTGCCGCACGCACAGCGCGGCGATGGCGCGCCAGTCTTCCTCGTCGAAGCAGCCGCCTGTGGGCATCGAGGGCGACATCAGCAGCATGGTGCGCACGCGCGGGCCGATGGCGGCTTGCAGCGCCTCGCGGTCGAGCTTCCATTCGCCGCCGGGCGTGAACCTGAAGGGCACGTATTTCGGCGTGCCGCCCGCGAGGCGGATGCGATTGAGCAGGCCCGCGTAGGTCGGGTCGGTCACCAGCACCTCGTCGCCGACCTCGACGGTGGCGAGCAGCGCATTGAGGATGCCCGAGAGGCCGCCCGCCGAGATCACGCAGTTGCGCGCGCCGCTGTACGCCACGCCCGAGAGCGCCGACACATGCCGCGCCGCCACGTCGCGCAGGCGCGACTGGCCTACGAAGGGCAGGTAGCTGTTGTCCGGGTCGAACGATGCCGCGTGCACGGTGCGCGCGACGGCCTCGGGGTCGGGCGGGATGTCGACGTCGAGGTTCTCCAGCCGCAGGAAGGGCGGGCCGTCGGCGTCGTCGGCGATCGCGCCCATGCGGTCGACGCCGATGCCGGCGATGTGTTCGAGGCGGGCGGGGCGGTGGCGTGGCATGGGCGTGTCTCCAGGCTCCGTGTAGGGGATTGCGTTGCTCATTACGGGGTTGGTGGCTTGCGCGGGCGGGCCGGCCGCTGCGGCGGGCCGCTCGCGCCATTTTCTTCGCCGGGCGGCTGCAGGAGCAACAGCGGCTGCTGCTCCTGCACCGTCTCGCGCAGGAAGTTCCACACGGCCTGCATGCGCGCGAGGTGCTTGGTCTCCGCCGGCATCGACATCCAGAAGGTGCGCGTGAAGTTCGCCTGCCCCGGCAGCACGGGGCGCAGCGCGGTGTCGTGCTCGGCGATGAAGGCCGGCAGCACCGCGATGCCCGCGCCCGCCACCACCGCGCTGTGCTGCGCGAGCACGCTGGTGCTGCGCAGCGCGAAGGCGTCGGGGCGGTGCAACTCGTCGAGGTACTGCAGCTCCTTGCTGAAGAGCAGGTCGTCCACGTAGCTGATGAAAGTGTGGCCGCGCAGGTCCTCACGCGTGCGGATGGGCTTGTGCGCCGACAGGTACTGCTTCGATGCGTACAGGCGCAGCGTGTAGTCGGTGAGCTTTGCGACCACCACCGGCCCGCGCGCCGGGCGTTCGAGCGAGATCACGATGTCGGCCTCGCGCCGCGACAGGTGCACGAGGCGCGGCATGGCCAGCAGGTCGATGGTGAGCTTCGGGTGCCGCACCGCGAACGACGCTAGCTGCGGCGCCAGCACCACCGTGCCGAAGCCCTCGGTGGCGCCGATGCGCACCAGCCCCGAAAGGCCTTCCTGCGAGGCCGGAGCGGTGCTTTCCACGGCCTGGAACGCGCTCTCCATCGCCTCGACCTGCGGCTGCAGCCTGCGGCCCGCCTCGGTGAGCCGGTGTCCGCCCGATTCGCGCGAGAACAGCGGGGCCCCGACTTCCTTCTCGAGCGCCTGGATGCGGCGCGCCACCGTGGTGTGGTCGACCTCCAGCCGCCGCGCCGCGCTCATCAGCGTGCCCGAGCGGGCCAGCTCCAGGAAATACCGCAGGTTGTCCCAGTCCATGTGCTTTCGTGCCTCGGGTGGTCTCGAATGGAAGGCTTTGCATTTTTGCAAAGTCGCCGCGCAATTTTGTCTATTGTCATGGCAAATCTGCAAAGCTAGGATGCGTCACCGCCCCGGCTCGTCCGGCGCCGCTTTCACAGGATTCACAGGAGACAAACCCCATGGACGCCACCACCACGCCCTCGACCCAGGTCGCCACCGTCAAGCTGCTGATCGGCGGCAAGCTGGTCGAATCGAAGACCACCGAATGGCGCGACGTCGTCAACCCCGCCACGCAGGAAGTGCTGGCGCGCGTGCCCTTCGCCACGCAGGCGGAGCTCGACGCGGCAGTCGCTTCCGCCAAGGAGGCCTTCAAGACCTGGCGCAAGACGCCCATCGGCGTCCGCGCGCGCATCTTCCTCAAGCTGCAGCAGCTCATTCGCGAGAACATGGGCGAGCTCGCCGCGATCCTCACTGCCGAGCAGGGCAAGACGCTGCCGGACGCGGAAGGCGATGTGTTCCGCGGCCTCGAAGTGGTCGAGCACGCATCGAACATCGGCAACCTGCAGCTGGGCGAACTGGCCAACAACGTGGCCAACGGCGTCGACACCTACACGCTGCTGCAGCCGCTGGGCGTGTGCGCCGGCATCACGCCGTTCAACTTCCCGGCCATGATTCCGCTGTGGATGTTCCCGATGGCCATCGTCACCGGCAACACCTTCGTGCTCAAGCCCTCCGAGCAGGACCCGATGGTCACCATGCGCCTGTGCGAACTGGCGCTCGAAGCCGGTGTTCCGCCCGGCGTGCTGAACGTGGTGCATGGCGGTGAAGCCATCGTCAACGGCATCTGCGACCACAAGGACATCAAGGCGATCAGCTTCGTCGGCTCCACCAAGGTCGGCACGCACGTCTACAACCGCGCCACGCTGGCCGGCAAGCGCGTGCAATGCATGATGGGTGCGAAGAACCACGCCATCGTGATGCCCGACGCCAACAAGGAGCAGACGCTCAACGCGCTGGCCGGCGCGAGCTTCGGCGCTGCGGGCCAGCGCTGCATGGCGGTGTCGGTGGCGGTGCTGGTGGGCGAGGCGCGCAACTGGGTGCCCGAACTCATCGAGAAGGCGAAGACGCTGAAGGTCGGCGCCGGCGTCGACAAGGGCGTGGACGTGGGCCCGCTGGTCTCCTGCGCCGCTTACGACCGCGTGAACAGCCTCATCGAACGCGGCGAAGCCGACGGCGCCAAGCTGGTGCTCGACGGCCGCAAGCCCACGGTGCCCGGCTACGAGAAGGGCAACTTCGTCGGCCCGACGATCTTCACCGGCGTGAAGCCCGGCATGACCATCTACGACCAGGAAATCTTCGGCCCCGTGCTGTGCATCGCCGACGCCGAGAACATCGACGAGGCCATCGACCTGATCAACAGCAACCCGAACGGCAACGGCACCGCGATCTTCACGCAGTCGGGCGCCGCGGCGCGCCGCTTCCAGGAAGACATCGACGTGGGCCAGGTGGGCATCAACGTGCCGATCCCGGTGCCGGTCCCGATGTTCTCGTTCACGGGCTCGCGCGCGTCGAAGCTCGGCGACCTGGGCCCCTACGGCAAGCAGGTGGTGCTGTTCTATACGCAGACCAAGACGGTGACGGCTCGCTGGTTCGACGACAGCACCGTCTCGCACGGCGTGAACACGACCATCAGCCTCAAATAAGAAGTCCGGAGGATGGACTTCGAACTTTCCGAGGAGCAGCGCGCCTTCGCCGAGACGGCGCGCGACTTTGCACAGGCCGAGTTCGCGCCGCATGCGGCGCAGTGGGACGCGGAAGCCATCTTTCCGAGAGAGGCCATCGCCAAGGCCGGCGAGCTGGGCTTCTGCGGGCTGTATGCGCCCGAGCGCATCGGCGGCCTTGGCCTGCCGCGGCTCGATTCCGCGCTGGTGTTCGAGGAGATGGCCGCGGTCGACCCCTCGACCAGCGCCTTCATCACCATCCACAACATGGCGACGTGGATGCTCGGCACCTGGGCGACCGACGCAGTGGCGCAGCAGTGGGGCGAGGACCTGACGAGCGGGCGCAAGCTGGCCTCCTACTGCCTGACCGAGCCGGGCGCGGGCTCCGACGCCGGCTCGCTCAAGACGCGCGCGGAGCTGCAGGGCGCCGAGTACGTCATCAACGGCGGCAAGGCCTTCATCTCCGGTGCGGGCTCGACCGACGTGCTGGTGCTGATGGCGCGCACGGGCGGCGCTGGCGCCAGTGGCATCTCGGCCTTCGCGGTGCCGGCCGACGCCCCGGGCATCAGCTACGGCAAGAAGGAGCACAAGATGGGCTGGAACAGCCAGCCCACGCGCACCATCAGCTTCGACAACGTTCGCATTCCCGCGCAGAACCTGCTGGGCAAGGAGGGCGAGGGCTTCCGCATCGCCATGAAGGGCCTGGACGGCGGGCGCATCAACATCGCGACCTGTTCGGTGGGCGCGGCGCAGGGCGCGCTCGACGCGGCGCGCCGCTACCTGCACGAGCGCCAGCAGTTCGGCAAGCCGCTCGCGAGCTTCCAGGCGCTGCAGTTCAAGCTGGCCGACATGGCGACCGAACTGGTCGCGGCGCGGCAGATGGTGCGGCTCGCAGCCTCGAAGCTCGACGCCGGCCATGCCGACGCCAGCACCTTTTGCGCGATGGCCAAGCGCTTCGCGACCGACGCGGGCTTCAACGTCTGCAACGACGCGCTGCAGCTGCACGGCGGCTACGGCTACCTGGGCGAGTTCCCGCTGGAGCGCCTGGTGCGCGATACGCGCGTGCACCAGATCCTCGAAGGCACCAACGAGATCATGCGCGTGATCGTTGCGCGAAAATTGCTGGAAGGGGACAGCGACATCCGCTGAAGCCCAACTTCAGAACGCAGAAGTCGCGAAGGTTTCGCAAAGGTCGCAGAAAAGACAAAAGAAAATTGATATTCCTTCTGCGACCTTTGCGAAACCTTTGCGGTCTCTGCGTTCGGTTCCCGTATTCAAGCAACCCCAAAACATGACTGACTCAGTAGTTCTCTTCGACGAAATCAAGACCGCCGGCGGCCAGCGCTTCGCAGTGGCCACGCTCAACGCACCGGCTTCGCTCAACGCGCTGTCGGTGGACATGGTGCGCCTGCTCACCCCGAAGCTGCGCGAATGGGCCGGTGATGCCGGTATCGTCGGCGTGCTGCTGCAGGCCGCGGGCGACAAGGCCTTCTGCGCCGGCGGCGACCTGCGCCAGCTCTACCAGACGCTGCTCGACTGCGGCCCCGCGCGCAACACCTACGCCGAAGACTTCTTCCGCGAGGAGTACGAGCTCGACTACCTGATCCACACCTTCCCCAAGCCCTTCCTGTGCTGGGGCCACGGCATCGTGATGGGCGGCGGCGTGGGCCTGCTGGCCGGCGCCTCGCACCGCGTGATGACGCTGCAAAGCCGCATCGCCATGCCCGAGATCAACATCGGCCTGTACCCCGACGTGGGCGGCAGCTGGTTCCTGCGCCGCACGCCGGGCCGCACGGGCCTGTTCCTGGCGCTCACGGCTGCCAACGTCAATGCGGCCGACACCATCTTCTGCGGGCTGGCCGACGTGCTGGTGCCGCAGGAGCGCAAGGGCGAAGTGCTGGAAGTCATCGCCTCGACGAAGTGGGCCGGCGAGAACAAGGCCGACCGCGCCACGCTGTCGCGCATCCTCGCCAAGGCGGGCGAGGGCGCCGAGATGCCGGCCTCGAAGGTGCGCGAGCACTACGACACCATCAACGCGCTGATGGCGGGCGACGACCTGCTCGACATCGCGAAGCGCCTGCGCGAGTTGCAGAGCGACGACGCATGGCTGCAGAGCGCGGCCAAGACCTTCGCCAAGGGCGCACCCAGCTCGGCCGCGCTGAGCTTCGAGCTGTGGCAGCGCGTTCTGCGCATGTCGCTGGCCGAGGTGTTCCGCCTCGAATACTGGGCATCGCTCGGTTTCTGCGCGCACAAGGACTTCGCCGAAGGCATCCGCGCGGTGCTGGTCGACAAGGACCGCAATCCGCGCTGGAGCCCGGCGACGCTCGAGGAGATCACGCCCGCCTTCATCGAAGACCACCTGCGTCCGCGCGGCGAGATGCCGGCGGAGCTGGCATCGCTGAAGTAAATCGGACAGCCGAACGCAGAAGGAAGACAAAAGCTACGCAGAAGTCGCGAAGGAGAAACCTGTTTTTGTGTTTCTTCTGCGACCTCTGCGAAACCTTCGCGACTTCTGCGTTCTGAACCCGTATTCAAACAACCTGGAGACAAAGCAATGAAGATCGCTTTCATCGGCCTGGGCAACATGGGCGGCCCGATGGCCATGAACCTGCACAAGGCCGGTCACGCGCTCGCCGCCTTCGACCTCTCGAAGGAGGCCTGCGCGAAGTTCGGCGCGGATGGCCTGCCCATCGCCAAGTCGGCCACCGAGGCGGTGGCCGATGCCGAGGTCGTCATCAGCATGCTGCCGGCCAGCGCGCACGTCGAGGGCCTGTTCCTGGGCGGTGCCGGCAAGCCAGGCCTGCTCGAGAGCATCCGCGCCGGTTCGCTGGTGATCGACAGCAGCACCATCGCGGCGGCCACCTCGCGCAAGGTCGCCGAAGCGGCTGCCGCCAAGGGCATCGCGATGATCGATGCGCCGGTGTCCGGTGGCACGGGCGGCGCCATCGCAGGCACGCTGACCTTCATGGTCGGCGGCGAGACGCAGGATCTGGAGCGTGCGCGCCCCGTGCTCGAAAAGATGGGCGCGAACATCTTCCACGCCGGCGCGGCCGGAGCGGGGCAGACCGCGAAGATCTGCAACAACATGCTGTTGGGCATTCTGATGATCGGCACTTCCGAAGCGCTGGCGTTGGGCGTGGCCAACGGGCTCGATCCGAAGGTGCTGTCGGAAATCATGCGCCGCAGCTCGGGCGGCAACTGGGCGCTGGAGAAGTACAACCCGATGCCCGGCGTGATGGAGACCGCCCCTGCCTCGAAGAACTATGCCGGTGGCTTCGGCACCGACCTGATGCTCAAGGACCTGGGGCTGGCTCAGGAGAACGCCACTGCCGTGCGTGCGGCCACACCGCTGGGCGGGCTTGCACGCAGCCTGTATGCGGCCCACAGCCTCGCCGGCCACGGCGCGCTCGATTTCTCCAGCGTGCTGAAGCTGGTGCAGAAGGCTTCCTGAGCCTCCTGCACTTGCCGGTTCAGCTGAAGTGGGACTGAAGCAGCCACAGCAGGCCGAGCACGACAGCGAACAGCACCGCGAACATAACCCAGGCGCGCATGAACGCCTGGGTCTCGGTGAGCTCGGGCTGCGCGTCCGCGGCGGGAGGCGGGCTGACGGTAACGTCGGGTTGCGGTTGTGTCATTTCCCCACTGTACAGCGCAGTTCGCCGGCCGTGGCCGGCTTTGCACGGGCATCCATCCGCGACATCGTCCACATGATGGCGGCCGCCACCAGGTTGGCTCCCACGCTGAACAAGATCGGCAGCAGGTAGCTGCGGCTGATGTCGAAGGCATAGCCCGCGGCGGCCGGACCGACCAGCGTGCCGAAGGCCACGCTGGTGTAGAGCACGCCGATGATCGCGCTGATGTTGCGTCCGCCGAAGTAGTCCATCACCAGCGCCGGCAGCAGCGCGACGAAGCCGCCGTAGAACGCGCCGTAGAAGAAGGCGAACACCGCCAGCCCCCGGAAGCCGTCCGATGAGGCCCACACCAGCAGCGAAAGCGCCATGCCGGTGGACATCAGCAGCATGGTCTGCGCGCGCCCCATGCGGTCGGCAAGCCCGCCCAGGAAAAAGCGCCCGGCCGTGCTGCCCACGCCGATGGCCCCCAGCAGCAGCACCGCCGACGCGTTCGGCACCCCGTGGTCCAGCGCATAGGGCACCAGGTGCACGAAGGGCACGAAGAGGCCGAACGAGCTGATGAGGCAGGCTACGTACAGGCCGGCGAAGCGCCGCGAGCGCACGGCGTCGCGCACCGTGAAGCCCTCGGGCCGGGCTGTTTGGGCCTGAAGCTGGGGAGCATCGCCATCCGGCGCCAGGCCACGGTCGCGCGGGTCGTTCTCGATCAGCAGCGCCATGCCCACGCCCACCACCACCGCCAGCACACCCAGCGCCAGGTAGGCGTTGCGCCAGCCCAGCGTCTCGATGAATAGCGATGCCAGCGGCGGCATCACCAGCGTGCCCACGCCGATGCCGCTCACCGCCAGCCCCGAAGCGAAACCGCGCCGCCGGACGAACCAGCGCTGCACCGCGCCCAGCACCGGCACGTACGAAGCGCCGACGCCCAGGCCCACGCCGAGCCCATAGGCGAGATAGATCTGCGTCAGGCTCCGTGCCTGCCCTGCGAGCGCAAGCCCCAGCCCCACCAGCACCATGCCCGCCGCGGCCAGCCGCCGCGAACCCCAGCGGTCGGCCAGCGGCCCGCTGAGCACGCCGAGGCCGAAGTAGAGAAAGCCCGCCAGCGAGAACACCAGCGACACCGACCCGCGCGAGGCGCCGAAGTCCTTCTGCAGCGATTCGAGAAAGGCGCTGAAGGTGTAGGCGCAGCCGAAGCCCACGAAGGTCACGGCAAATGCGCCCGCGACCACCAGCCAGCCGCGGAAGAGGCCCGCGCCTTGCTGCGATGCGGAAGAAGGCTGGCTCGGATGTGTGGTCTTCATGCGGTGTACGGATCAAAATATCTAAGCTCGCGAGACTTGTTCTGGCCGCGCGGATGCTGATACTCCTCCTTTGCTGTCTGCGGCACAAACCAGAATTTCTGCCTTTTTCGAATCAGTCTGGCTAAACGATGGAACATCAGCTCCCGCCACTCAACGCACTGCGCGCCTTCGAGGCCACCGCGCGCCATCTGTCGGTGAAGAACGCGGCCGACGAGCTCTGCGTGACGCCGGGCGCCGTGAGCCAGCTCGTCAAGGCGCTGGAGCTGCACCTGGGCGTGCAGCTGTTCCGCCGCGTCAACCGGGGCATCTTCCTCACCGACGCGGGCCAGGCCTACCTGCCGCCGGTGCGCAGCGCTTTCAGGCAGATCAGCGATGCGACGCAGAGGCTGGCCGTGCCCACCGAAAGCGGCCTGCTCACCGTGAGCACCACGCCGTTCTTCGCCTCGGCCTGGCTGGTGCCAAGGCTCAAGTCATTCCAGAAGGCACATCCCGACATCGACCTGCAGGTGCAGGCGAGCAACGCGCTGGCCGATTTCTCGCGCGACGGCGTGGATGTCGCCATTCGCCACGGCACGGGACAGTACCCGGGGCTCGTCAGCCAATGCGTGCTGACCGTCGAGGTTGTTCCCGTTGCTGCGCCTTCGCTGGTGGCCGAACTGGGCAAGCCCGCGAAGCCGGCCGATCTGCTGCGCTGGCCGCGCGTGAACGACGCGCAGCGCAAGGGCTGGCGCCTGTGGTTCGCGGCGCAGGGCGTGGCCGATACGGGCCCGGTGCGCGGACCGTCCTTCGACGATGCCGGCCTTTTGCTGAGGGCTGTGCAGACCGGGCAGGGCGTCGCCTTGCTGCCGGCTGCGCTGGTGGCGAGCGACGTGGCCGAGGGCAGGCTGGTGCGTCTCTTCAAGGCCGCGCTGCTCGACGGCTTTGCCTACCACCTCGTGTATCCGCCGGCCAGCCACGAACGGCCGAAGGTGGCGGCCCTCCGTTCATGGCTCGCCGAGGCGATGGGCGACTGCGGCGCTCAGACCGCTGCGAGAAAGACCCCGGCGTCGCCGCCCTCGCACTTCCAGTCGGCGAAGACGCCGACGAGGCTGCAGCTGGTGCAGCGGCAGCCGAGGTAGTACCAGCGCACGTCGTTGCTCTCGGCGTAGAGCGCAACGCCCGACAGCAGCTCGAAGCTTTCCTCGCCGCAGACGCATTCGTGGCCTCCGAACTCGGCCTCGTCCGCGTATTCAGCGCTGTCGCCCATCAGGTGCACATTGCCGCAGGCCGTGCAGGTGCGGCGGGCCGCACCGGTCTCCTCGTCGCTTTCCAGACCGAACACGCGATGGCCGCAGATGCATGCCGATGCGGCGAAGCGGGTGGCAGGGTACTTGTTGGCCTTGCTGTAGCGCTGGATCTCGGCTTGCGTGTCTTCGGGGCCGTCGCCGTACCAGTAGCGGCCTTTCTTCTTCAGAGCCATGCGGTCTTCCTTTTTCCTCTGTTCGGTGTACGGCAGATTCTGGCGCGCGCCAGCTACAGCAGCTCGATGCCCGGCAGGCTCTTGAAGCAGCTCTCGCGCGTGATGCGCACGAAGTCGGCGAGCCAGGGCTGTGCCGAGGTGCCCTGTGTGCACGCCATGTAGAGCCGGCCGGTCAGCCCCTTGCTGCCCACGCGGCGCGCGGTGACATAGCCGCGGTCCAGGTAGTTCTGCACCGCCCACAGCGGCAGCGTCGCCACGCCACGCCCGCTGGCCACCAGCTGCAGCATCGCGACCGTGAGTTCGGTGGTGCGCCGGTGCACGGGCTCCACACCGGCGGGGCCGAGCACCTGCCGCACGATGTCGAGCATTTCGTCGGGCACGGGGTAGGTGATGAGCGTCTGGTCGGCGAAGTGCCGCGCCGTGAGGTAGGCCTTGGCAACGAGCGGGTGTTCGTTGGCCAGCAGTGCCACGATCTCGAAGCGGAACAGCGCGTGGTAGTCCACGGTTTCGCCGGGGTCCTGCTCGGACACGATGGCCACCTCGGCGCGGTTCTGCATCACCAGCGCGATCGGGTCGGGGTGGAAGCCCGAGACGATGTCGAGTTCGATCTCGGGCCAGCGCTGGCGAAAGGCGTCCATGGCTGGCATGAGCCAGTCGAAGCAGGTGTGGCACTCGACCACGATGCGCAGCTGGCCGCTGCGCCCGAGCGCAAGCCGGGCCACGTCGCGCTCGGCTTCCTCGATGAGCGGCAGCGCGGTGTCGGCCAGCTGAAGCAGCCGCAGGCCGGTGGTGCTGAACTGCGGCGGCACCGACTTGCGCTCGAACAGCTGCGCGCCGTAGCGGTCTTCCAGCAGCTTGATCTGGTGCGACAGCGCCGATTGCGTGAGGTTGAGCAGCTGCGCGGCGCGCACGAGGCTGCCGGTGTCGCGCAGCGCGATGAGCGTGCGCAGGTGGCGTATTTCAAGGATCGATTGCTGCATGGCGGGCTGCATGAAAAATATTCAATCGAATGGGCAAAAGGTTTCGTTTGAATCATATGCCGCAAACGCCGACCATCCCGGATTCCCAAGATCAGCGACCGGATTACCTTCAAATGACCACCCGTACCCACACCCTCGGCTTTCCGCGCATGGGCGCGCACCGGGAACTCAAGTTCGCCCTCGAGAAGCACTGGCGCGGCGAGATCGACCGTTCCGCGCTCGAAGCGGTCGGCGAGCAACTGCGCGCCCGCCACTGGCAGGCCCAGCGCGATGCGGGGCTCGACTTCGTGACGGTGGGCGATTTCGCTTACTACGACCATGTGGCCAACCACATCCAGTTGCTCGGCTGCGAGCCGGCGCGCTTCGGCTTCCATGGCGACGAGCCCGAACTTTCGCGCTACTTCAAGATGGCGCGCGGCGTGGAGAGCGAAACGGCCCACGCGCACGGCGAAGGCTGCGCGCACGGCGGCGAAGGCACCTTCGCGCTGGAGATGACCAAGTGGTTCGACACCAACTACCACTACCTCGTGCCCGAGTTCGATGCGCGCACCCAGTTCAGGTTGGCCTCGACGCGCCTCTTCGACGAGGTGGCGCAGGCGCAGCAGGCCGGCCATGCGGTCAAGGCCGTGCTGCTGGGGCCGCTGAGCTTCCTGTACCTCGGCAAGGAGAAGGCGGCCGGCTTCGACCGCTTCTCGCTGCTCGATGCGCTGCTGCCGGTGTACGAGCAGGTGCTCACGCGGCTGAAGCAGCAGGGCGTGGAGTGGGTACAGATCGACGAGCCCATCCTCGGCCTCGACCTGCCCGATGCATGGCGCAACGCCTTCGAGCGCGCCTACTGGCAACTCGCCCGCAGCGCGCCGAAGCTACTGCTGGCCACGTATTTCTCGCCGCTGTCGGACAACCTGCGCCTGGCCTGTCAGCTGCCGGTGGCCGGCCTGCACGTCGACGCGGTGCGCTCCCCGCAGGAACTCACGGGCGTGGCCGACTGGCTGCCGGCGCACAAGGTGCTGTCGGTCGGCGTGGTCGACGGCCGCAACATCTGGCGCACCGACGTCGATGCGGCGCTTGCCAGGCTCAGGCCGGTGGCGGAGAAGCACCAGGGCGAGCTGTGGATCGCGCCTTCGTGCTCGCTGCTGCATGTGCCCTTCAGCCTTGCGGCGGAAACGAAGCTCGATGCGGAACTGAAATCGTGGCTCGCCTTCGCCGTCGAGAAGCTCGACGAGCTGCGCGTGCTGCGTGCGGCCGTCGACGGCGACGAGGCCTCGGTCGCGTCCGAACTCGCGGCGGCCCGCGCCGCGGTGGAAGCTCGCCGCACCAGCCCACGCGTGCATCGTGCAGATGTGGCCCTGCGCCTCGCGCGCAGCGTGGCGGGCGACGACAACCGCGTCTCGTCGTTCGGAATGCGCCAGCTGGTGCAGCGCACGCGCTTCGGGCTGCCCGCGCTGCCGACCACCACCATCGGCTCCTTCCCGCAAACCGCCGACATCCGCGCCGCCCGCGCCGCTTTCAAACGCGGCGAGCTCGATGCGCCGGGCTACCGCGAGAAGATGCGCGCCGAGATCGCACTGGCCGTGCGCAAGCAGGAGGAGCTGGGCATCGACGTGCTGGTGCATGGCGAGGCCGAGCGCAACGACATGGTCGAGTACTTCGGCGAGCAGCTCGACGGCTTCGCTTTCACCGCCAACGGCTGGGTGCAGTCGTACGGCTCGCGCTGCGTCAAGCCGCCGGTGATCTTCGGCGACGTGGCGCGCCCCGCGCCTATGACGGTCGAATGGACCGCCTACGCGCAAAGCCTCACGAAGCTGCCGATGAAGGGCATGCTGACCGGCCCCGTCACCATCCTGCAGTGGTCCTTCGTGCGCGACGACCAGCCGCGCGCCACCACTTGCGAGCAGATCGCCTGGGCGATCCGTGACGAGGTGGTCGATCTGGAGAGTGCGGGCATCGGCATCATCCAGATCGACGAGCCGGCCATTCGCGAAGGCCTGCCGCTGCGCCGCGCCGGCTGGCCGGCTTATCTGAAGTCGGCCACGCGCGCCTTCCGCATCAGCGCCTCGGGCGTGCGCGACGAGACGCAGATCCACACGCACATGTGCTATTCGGAGTTCAACGACATCCTGCCGGAGATCGCGGCCATGGACGCCGACGTGATCACCATCGAGACGAGCCGCTCAGACATGGAGTTGCTGCGCGGCTTCGGGGGCGAGCACAACGCGGGCGGTTTCCGCTACCCCAACGAGATCGGCCCGGGCGTTTACGACATCCACTCGCCGCGCGTGCCTTCGGTCGAAGAAATCGTGCGGCTGATGCGCAAGGCGGCCGACGTGGTGCCGCCCGCCAACCTGTGGATCAACCCCGACTGCGGCCTCAAGACTCGCGGCTGGCCCGAGACGGAGGCGGCGCTTTCGAACATGGTGGCGGCTGCGAAGCAACTGCGCAGGGAGCTGGCGCAGGCCTGAAGCACGGAAGAGACCGGGGCGGACGGGGGCGGACCGGGGCAGCGGGAGGGAAACGCCGGCGTGCCAATAATGGCGCCATGCTTTCCCTGAACCGTCTCTTCCTCTTTCGTTTCTCCCTGTTGCTTCTCTTGCTCCCGACCCCCTTGATGGGCTGGGCGCAGAGCCGTGCGGAAGCGCTGCTGCAGTTCGAAGGCGTGCAGCAGCGCTACCAGGCCTCCTACGGGCCTGGCGCCGTCTCGCGTGGTGCGAGAGAGCTGCTGGACCCCGACGACCAGGCCATCGCCGACAAGGCACTCAAGGCGCTGGACACGGCGGCGACGCGCGCCTTCGACACGAAGGCCTCGGTGTCTGCCATCCAGCAGGAAGTTGCATCGGCCGGTAACGGTGGTGCGGCACCCAACCCGCAATTGCTCGCCGCCGTGTCGCGCTTCGTGAAGCTGCGTACCGACTACGCGGCGATGAGCGATGCCGGCAAGGCGGAGTTCTTCAACCGCGAGCGCGCCAAGCCCGTGGACCCCGCGCGCGCGGAACTGCTGGAGCGCATGGCTGTGGCCGAGGTGCGCGAGATCGACTTCTCCAGCCAGTTGCTGATGAGCGCCGTCGTCAAGCAACTCGCGCGCGGCAATGGCGGCCAGTTCAGCTCGCTGCCCGACCGCACGCTCGACATGGCCCTCGACACGCTCTGGTCGCGCGGCGTGACCTCGACGCGCCCGCGCAACCTGATGCTAGTGGCGCGCGAATTCGAGAGGCAGGTGACGCAGGCGCTGCTCGCCGCGCTGCCCGATACCGACGTGGCCGCGCTGCTCGCATGGCGCAACGATCCGCAGGCCGCCGCCGAGCGCGAGGCACTGGTGGGCACCTATCGCGCCGAGGTCAAGGGCAGCGGCGGCGTGGCGTTGCGCACGCTGATCCGCGCCTGGCCGCGTTCCTGACCGGCAGGCCTCTGGGAGAAATACCGAGGTCAAAGCCGACCCAGGAGCGTGCAATGGGCGCTGTACCTGACAACGACTCACAACACGCAGGAGACTTCCCATGCTTTCCAACCGCATCGCATCGCTCGCCGCCGGGCTGGCAGTGTCCGTCCTCGCCCAAGGCGCCGCCGCGCAGGCCTGGCCAACCAAGCCGATCAGGCTGGTCGTTCCCTTTTCCGCAGGCGGCGCCAACGACCTGATGGCGCGCGCGGCAGCCGAAGGCGCGTCGAAGCAGCTGGGGCAACCGGTGATCGTCGACAACAAGCCCGGCGCGGGCGCGGTCCTCGGCGCCGACGTGGTCGCCAAGAGCGCGCCTGACGGCTACACCTTCCTGGTGAGCGCGGCCGGCGTGGTGTCGAACAGCATGATCAAGAAGAACATGCCGTACAAGGACGAGGCGCTGGTGCCGGTGGCCATGATCGGGCTGGCGCCTTCGGTGGTGGTGGTGCCGGCCGATGCGCCGTACAAGGACCTGAAGGAATTCGTCGCCGCGTCGAAGAAGTCGGGCAACGGCTTCCACTGGGCCACCGCCGGCACGGGCAGCACGCCGCATTTCGTCGAGGGCATCCTGCAGACGAAATACGGCGGCAAGCTCGACGTGGTGCCCTACAAGAGCGGCTCGGAGTCAATCACCGCGGTGCTCGGCAGCCAGGTCGAGGCGACTTCCGAGGCCAGCATCGTGGTGCTGCCCTACGTGAAGAGCGGCAAGCTCAAGGCGCTGGCGGGCACGTGGACGCAACGCATCTCGGCCTACCCTGAGCTGCCGACTGCGGCGGAGGAGGGCTTCCCCGAGATCCGCATCGCGCACTGGGCCGGCGTGCACGCGCCGCGCGGCACGCCCGACGCGATCATGGACAAGATGGCCGCGGCAGTCGACGCCGCAATGAAGTCGCCCGAGATCGCGAAGCGCCTGAAGGACATGGGCATCGAGCCCGTCGGTGGCACCCGCGCGAGCTTTGCCAAGTTCGTCGACGAGGAGCGTGCGCGGCTCGGCAGCGTGGTCAAGGCGACCGGCATGAAGGAGGACTGAGCGGGCGAAGCGCTCCGGAACAGGCGCACCGGTTGGCATGCAACCTGCAAGAGCTTGTTGAAAGGCGCGGTGAGGGGCGAAGCTGCCTTAGCACCTTTTGCTGAAAGGCCGAGCCAGGCTGCCAGGTTCCGCTTGACGGTCTAGAGACAAAGTATGCAAACTGCCCACGTTCTCGACGGCGCAAAGAGCACTTGGATTAGCGTTGTCAGAAAGTTCCTGGCTATTGTTTCAATTTCGTGAACACTGCGGTTCATTCTTCATAGGGTTTGCCCTGGTAATCCTGGTGCACACTTGCGGCACCGAAAAGCCCAATGAAGAAGGAACTGAAATGAAGACCTCGAACATCCTCGCCGCCGCCGCTCTGACCCTGCTCGCCGCCGCTGGCGCCCACGCAGAAACCTACGAAGGCGTCCAGCCCCTGACTTCTGGCTACAGCCGCGCCGATGTGGCGCCCCAGGCCGTGGCAGCCGCCCGTGCCGGCAACGCCTACAACGACAGCGAAGGCGCCGCTTCGACCGCAACGCCCGCTCTGACCGCTTCGGTGGACCGCGCCGCCGTCCGTAGCCAGGCCGTCGCCGCCGCACACGCTCCGGGCCAGAACCTGCGTCCCGAAACCTTCGCCGGCAGCGTGATCCCCGCGCAAGCCAAGGGCCTGACCTTCACGCGCCAAGCCGGCCTGTAATTCGAAAGCGGCGCAAGCCGCTTCATCGAATCACAAGTCACACATCAGGAGAAACCGGACCTGCGAAGGCAGCGTCCGGTTTTTTCATTGGGCCTTGCCGCGTCCGTGCTTCGTCCCGTGCCGGTGGCAATCGTGCGCATGGTCGTCCACGATGCCCGTGGCCTGCATCCACGCATAGACGATCACCGGCCCCACGAACTTGAAGCCGCGCTTCTTCAGCGCAGCCGAGATGTCTTCGGACAGCGGCGTCTTCACCGGCACGCTGCCCGTGCGGTTCACGACGGGCTTGCCGCCCGCCATGCCCCAGATGAATTCCGAGAAGTCCTCGCCCTTGGCCTGCATCGCGAGGTAGGCGCGCGCGTTGCCGATGGTGGCCTCGATCTTCGAGCGAGAGCGCACGATGCCCGGATCCTGCAGCAGCCGCTCGACGTCGGCCTCGGTGAATTTGACGATCTTCTCGGGGACGAAGCCTTTGAAGGCCTTGCGGAAGGCATCGCGCTTTCGCAGGATGGTGAGCCACGAGAGTCCGGCCTGGAAGCCGTCGAGCATGAGCTTTTCCCACAGCGCGCGGCTGTCTCGCTCGGGCACGCCCCATTCGGCGTCGTGATAGGCCATCAGCAGCGGGTCGGTCTGGGCCCAGGCGCAGCGGATCTTGTCGGTGCTGTTGCTCATTGTTCTTTCGATTCTTCGCTCGGCTATCGTCGCGGGATGTTTTCAGAATGAGGGGGAGACCCTGATGCAGCAATCTCGATTTTCATTGTCGGCGCTTTCGCTGGGCCTTGCGCTCGCGCTCGGCTCTCTGGCGCATGCGGAAACGATCAGGAAGCCCCAGCTTGATCAGCTCGCCGCCGCCTGGCAGGCTGGCAAGCCGCCCGCCGACTTCAACGCGTTCCTGGCGCAGGCCGAGACGACCAACCCGGAACTCAAGCCGGGAGGGGCCGCCTACCGCAAGAAGGCGCCGCTGGCCGGCGACGACCTCGTCAACATCGCGCGCCTGCTCGGCCTCTACAACCGCCTGAAGAACCAGCAGGCCGTGATCGCGAGCATCGGCACCATGGTGGCGATCCCGACGGTGCGCAACGTGCAGGTTCCGCCCCACGAAAGTGCGCCGATCATCGAGTTCGGCCAGCTCGTGCAGAAGATGGCGGGCGATTTCGGCCTGGCCTACCGCAACGTCGACAACCGCATCTTCGAAGTCAGCCTCAAGGGCACGGGCTCCGAAGAGTTCGGCATCCTCACGCACTCCGACGTGGTGCCGGCGGTGCTGTCCGAATGGGTGCTCGACGACGGCACGCGGCTCGATCCGTTCAAGATGACGCGCGTGGGCGACTTCCTCTACGGCCGGGGCACCATCGACGACAAGGGCTCCATCGCGGCGGTGCTCTATGCGATGAAGACGGTGAAGGAAAGCGGCCTGCCCATCGAGCGCAGCATCCGCCTGATGATCGAGACCACCGAGGAAACCGGCGGCGACGCGATGCAGTACTACCGCACCAAGACGCAGCTGCCGGCCTACAACATCGTGCTCGACAGCAAGTACCCGGCGGTGGTGGCCGAGAAGGGCTCGGGCGCGCTGAAGGTGTTTTTCCCGGCGGAAACTGCCGATGGCGCGTCGACGGCGATCACAGCCATGAGCGCCGCCGCATCGGCCAACGCGATCTCGCAGACGGCGACGGCCGTGCTCAAGGGCGGCGACCAGGCCGCTGCGCTCGCGAAGCTCGAGGCCGCGAAGCCGGCCTTCCTGCAGAAGTACGAAGGGCAGGGCGGCAAGTTCTCCATCGACATCGCGCGCGGCGCCGACGGCATCGAGCTGAAGGTGACGGGCGTTTCCGCCCATGGCTCGCGGCCCGAGGAGGGCGTGAACCCGCTGCCTCGTCTCGCGCTCTTCCTGCAGGAATCCGGCGTGCCGCTCGCGCCCAATCACTACCTGAAAGCCGTGAAGTACATCGACGCGCTCTACGGCACCGGCTACCTCGGCGAGAAGATGGGCCTGGGCTATGCCGACGACTTCATGGGGCCTCTGACCTTCTCGCCCAACCTCGTGCGCATGGGCAGCGATGGCAGGCTCGAAGTCACGGTCAATGCGCGCATGCCTCGCGGCCGTACGCCCGAAGAACTCAAGGTGCAAGTCACGCAGAAGATCGATGCGTGGGCCAACGCGAACAACGTGAAGCTCGAAGTCGCCTACGAGCAAGGCAACTGGATGGCGCGAGACCCGAAGGGCGCATGGCTGTCCACGCTGCTGAACATCTATGGCGACACCACCGGCCTCGAGGCCAGGCCCGTGCCCACGGCCGGCAGCACCACCGCGAAGCTGATGCCCAACGCCATCAACTTCGGCCCCGCGATGCCCGGCAAGAAGTACACGGCGCACAACGCCAAGGAGTACAAGGAGGTGCCCGACCTCGACGCCGACCTGCAGATGTTCACCGAGATGCTGGTGCGCATCGGCAATCTGAAGCAGATGCAGTAGCGCCAACCGGCTGGGAGGCGAAGCCCCTGAGCTCCAGCAGTTCGTCGAGGATGGGACAGGCGGGTTGATGATTGCCCAGGCACAGGCCGGCGAGGCGCTCCAGCACGCGCTTCGTGGCCTGCAGTTCCTCGATCTGCGATTCGAGTTCCTCGGTGCGCGTCAGCGCGATGAGTTTCACCTCGGCGCTCATGCGGTGCTCGTCCTGCCTGAGCGCGAGCAGCCTTGCGATGTCGCTCATGCCGAAGCCCAGCGCGTGCGCCCTGCGCACGAAGCGCAGCACGTCGACGTGCTCGCGGGTGAATCCGCGGCCGACGGTGCCCTGAATGAGGCCGCGGGCTTCGCACTGGCGCAGCAGCCGCTCGGAGACGCCGGCGCGGGCCATGGCCTCTTCCATTCCGAATCGGTGGCCGGACTGGGTCGTTGCCGGTGCCGGCTCGGGTGTGCCAAGGGTGCGAGGGTTCATGCGGGCTCCTTCCTGTTGAGAAGGCCCGCAGTCTTCGGCTTCGCATGGTGTCAAGGTCAAGGGGCGAGCCGCTTCCCCCTGAGGGTAGGAGGGGCGATGCGCTCGCCCTCGGGCTCCTATCGGAGGCCGTGCGCGTGCAGTGCTGCCTTGAGCCTCCGCACCTCGTGCTGCAGGTCGAGGATCAGCGCCGCTGCGTCGAGATTCACGCCGAAGTCGCGCTCCAGCCTGCGTGCCTCGAGCGCGCATTGCAGGTCGGTGCTCGAGAACTCCCAGCGCTCTGGCGGCGCCTCGGCGGTTTCGATGCGCAGGATGCCGACTTCGACCAGCTGCACGACCCAGGCGGTATCCGCGCCGACAGCGTGCGCCAGTTCGCTCGCGGCGAGCGGCTGCGAGGCGCTGATGGCGGTGGTGCTCGTGAGGGTGAAATTCACCATGCTCAGACTCCCAGATGCTGGCGTGGGTGGAAGGAAGAGGTGGCCTGCGCCAGCTGCTCGTAGGCCTTGCGGGCCTCGTCGCCGTCAGCGGGCGGCAGCGCGATGTCGAGCAGAAGGTACAGGTCGCCCGGCGTCTTGCCCGCGAGCCCGCGGCCCTTCAGGCGCAGCTTCAGGCCGCTGCGCGCGTTGCGCGGCACGCTCACCTCGACCACGCCGCCGGTCGGCGTCGGCACCTGCACCTGCGCGCCCAGCGCGGCCTCGGTGGGCGTGACGGGCAGCGTCATGTACAGGTCGCGCTCTTCCACGCGATAGAGCTTGTGCGGGGCGATGCGCACTTCGAGGTACAGGTCGCCCGGGGGCTCGCCGCCGTGTCCCGGCATGCCCTGGCCCGCAAGGCGGATGAACTGGCCCGGGTGCACGCCCGGCGGGATCTTCACGCTCAGCGTGCGGTTGCTCCACAGCGGGTGGCCCTGCGCGTCGATGGTCTGTGCGCGCAGCGTGATCTCGCGCTCGGCGCCGTTGAGCGCGTCTTCCAGCGTGATCTCGATGGCCGCATGGTGGTCTTCGCCGCGCGCGCGGAAGTTCTGCCGCGCGGCGCCGCGGCGCTCGGCCTCGCCGAAGAGCGACGAGAAGAAGTCGCTGAAGTCGGCATGGTCGGCCGGGCCCTGGCGCGGGCCGCGATGGAACTCGAAACCTTCGTCCCAGCCCGGCGGCGGACGGAAGTCGCCCTCGGGGCTGCCGCCGCGCGCGACGCGGTCGGCCAGCGCGTCATAGGCGGCGCGCTTCTCCTTGTCGCCCAGCACGTCCTTGGCCTCGTTGATGTCGCGCATGCGCTGCTCGGCATCGGCCTCGGTGCTGACGTCGGGGTGGTACTTGCGGGCGAGCTTGCGGTAGGCCTTGCGCACCTCGTCGTCGGACGCGGTACGGTCGATGCCCAGTGCGCTGTAGTAGTCCTTGAATTCCATGGTGCGTGGTGCTTCGTTGGGTGGACGGCATCGAGGCGGGGAATGTCCCCGGCAGCTAGGCCAGGGCCGCGTCGCCGTCGGCGTGCCGCAGCAGCGGCGTCACGGCCCATGTGGGGCCGCGGCGTTCGAAACGCAAGGGCTGGGCGTTGCCGAGCAGGCCGAGGTCGACCGGCACGCCCAGCAGGGCGGCCAGTGCGTAGAGCGTTCCGCCGTGCGCGACCACCAGCACCGGGGCGGGCAGCCGCAGGGCGGTGTCGATGGCCTCTCGCGTGCGCGAGACGAACTGCGAGAGCGTCTCGCCGCCCTCGGGCTCGCAGGCCCAGTCGATGTTGGCGGACGAGGTGCCGATGAGCGCGCCGAAGTTGCGCTCGCGCAGCGTGGCCTGCGCGGCGGGCACGAGCTTCAGCGCCGTGGCCACTGCGTAGGCGGTGTCGTTCGCGCGCCGCGCGTCGCTGCAAACCACGGTGCGGATCGGCTCGCCCGCCAGCAGCGTGGCGGCGCGCGCGGCCTGCTGCAGGCCGAGTTCGCTCAGCGGCTCGTCCACGGCCTGGAAGATGCGCAGCGCGTTGCGGCCGGTCTGCCCGTGGCGCAGGAAGTAGAAATGGTCGCAGTCGGGCGAGAGCGGCTGGTCCGCCGCGATGCGGATCAGCTGGTCGAGCCCGCTGGGCCTGGTGTGGGTGGGAGCGGTCTGCAATGACATGGATGAGAGGAAGCGTTGTCGATCAGTACGCGAGCTGCAGCGGCGCGCCCACCCGCTGCGCCTGCACGTCGGCGCGATGGAAGGGCAGCGGGTGCCACTGCTTGGCGGCGAACAGCGGCAGTTGGTCGTAGGCGCGCGGCGATGCGGGGTCGCTGCTCTGGCCGTAGGTCAGCAGGCCCTGGGCGACGGGGCCGTTGGCGTCGAAGCTCACGACCTGCATGTAGCTGCTGCCGTAGTTGATGTTGTAGCCCTTGGGGTCGATCAGCGACTGGCCCTGCGACTCCAGCTTGTTGAGCACGCCCTCGAACTCGTCGCCGCCGTGCAGCGCGATCTTCTGGCCGCGCACCAGGCGCGACTGCGGCACGCCCAGCGGCACGTCGGCCGCGAAGCCGGCGGTGCGCAGGATGCCGACCGCGTCGCCCAGCGCCTTGAACACGGCCTCGCGCGTGGCCGGCGTGGCCATGTCGAGCCCCGCCGGCGTCGCCACCGGCTGCGCGGGGTCGAAGGGCACGCGCCAGACCTTCGGGATGTCCTTGGCCTTGCGCCAGAACTCGCGAAAGAGCGGCGCGCCCTTCGAGTCGGCATTGCTGGTGCGGTCCCAGGCCGAGAGCACGCGGCAGCCCAGCGCCTGGTCGGTGCCGAGCGAGCCGCCGGCGGCGCGGCAGGCGGCTTGCAGGTCGTCCATCACCAGCATGCCGGCGAGGTTGCGGTCGCGGAAGATCACGCTGCGCAGCTCGGCCGCGCCCATGCGGTTGCCGGGCAGGCCGTCGGTGCCCGCCAGCCGGCCGCGGATTTCCATGATGCCGCTGCGCGTGCGCAGCCGCTGCGGCACGCCGACGGGGCCCACCAGCGGCGAAATGCCCGCCATCGGCGCGATGTCGGGGTTGCTGAGCCAGAAGCTGTCGTTGCTGTTCTGCACGTAGTCCGGCGTGACGAGCACCGGCATGCGCGCCGGCGCGATGATGCCGGGCGAGGCGGCCGTGCTGTCGCGATTCCATGCGCAGGCGGCGCGCGAGCCGTCGAGCACCGCCAGCCCGGCCGCGTTCAGCAGCGCCGCGGCGGCGGGTGAGGGCGCGCAGCTCTTCAGCATGTCGGCCGACACGTCGGGCACCACCGAAAGATCGGCATACATCGCGTTGCCGTCACGGTCCGCCGCGATGGTGTTGATCCATGGCATGCCCTGGTTGCCCATGGCGGCACGCAGTTCGGCCACGTTGCGGGCCTGCGCCATCTTCATCCAGGCCTCGGCGGAGCGCACGTTGAGCGTGTTGGCGTCGCGGATGGCATAGGCCCTCTGCGCGGTCCAGCCGAGGCCGGCGCGCGGCAGAGAGATCACCGGGCCCCACTCGGTCGAATAGAAGGTGTGCTGCACCGCAGGCGCGTTGCCCCCCGTTGCCGCGGCCGGCAGCGTCACGGTGTGCGCGAGCATCTTCCGCGGCTGGCCGTCGACCAGGTACACGGTCGGGTCGGCGGGATCGAGCTTCAACTCGTACAGGGTGAAGCGCTTGCCGGTCGAGACGGTGTGGGTCCAGGCCACGTCCTTGTTGAAGCCGATCGCCACCACGGGGCTCAGCCCGCCGGTGGCGCCCATCACGTCGAGCTTGCCGGGAATGGTCAGGTGCATTTCCCAGAAGCGGTTGGTGCCGTTCCACGGGAAGTGGGGGTTGCCCAGCAGCAGGCCCCGGCCGTCCGGCGTGGCGTTGCGGCCGAAGGCCCAGCCGTTGGAGCCGAGCTCGCCGCCCTCGGGGTTGGCGTTGAAGCTGTGGCGGCCGATCTCGGCGACGGCTTCCTTCAGTTCGACGGGCGCGGCGCCGGTCTTCGCGCCGGGCGCGGGCGGCACGGCGGCCAGCACGGCGCCGGCCAGCGCGCCCAGGCCGCCCTGGATCATCGACATCTCGGTGGCGCGCGCCAGGTCGGAGGCGGTCATCGGCCTCACCCAGGGCTTGCCGCGGCAGGTTTCGGGCAAGCCATTCGGCCCCACGTCCTGCAGGTAGCGGTTGTAGCCGGCCACGTAGCCGCGCAGCGCGGCCTGCACTTCGGGGCTGGTGGTGGCGCCCGCGCGTGCCAGCGCCGCGTCGTCCATGTGATAGCGGATGAACAGGTCGATCTGCGCGTTCGGCGCGCGGCCCAGGCCCAGCTCGCCGGTGTTCTGCGCGCCGAGGAACTGCGAGCGCTCTCCGCGCAGCGTGAGCAGGTGCTCGGCCGTCTGGCAGACGTTGTCCTGCGCATGCGCATAGGCGCTGCCGTACGCCAGGCCCTCGTAGTCCGGCGCCGTGATGTGCGCGATGCCGAAGGTGGTGCGCTCGATGGTCACGCTTCGCCCGCCGGGCGGCGGCGCGCTCGCGCAGGCGGCGAGCAGGGCGGCAAGGCCCAGCGAAAGGGCCGCGAGCGGAAACCGGGAGGGCGTGGCGTTCTTGGATGTCATGCGGGCGTCTCTCTTCTTTCTTGGAGGGGAACAAGCAAGCCGATTAAAGGACGTGCCTTCGCCGCGCGTTGTCACCAGCGCGGCACGCCGCGCCGCGTTCAGCCGAACTTCATGCCCTTGGGGCGGGCCTGCAGCCGGTGGATGTACGCATCGATCTTCGGCCGGTTCGAGCGGCCGCCGAATGCGCGGTGCCAGATGAACATCGAGCCGATCATCACGTCGGCGGCCGTGAACTGCGCCCCGAAGAGGTAGGGGCCGTCGCCAAGTTCGCGTTCGACCGCGTCCTTGGCAGCCTCGAAATTGGTCCAGCCGCGCGCGCTGTTGTTGCTGCGGATCTTCATGATGGCATCGCCCATCGCGGGCTCGAGCTGCGAGGTCGAATAGACCATCAGCGACAGGTAGCGGCCACGCTCGGGCGAACCCACGGGCGGCGCCAGCCGCTTGCCGGGAAACTTCTCCGCCACGTACATGCAGATGGCCGCGTTCTCGAAGATGCGCGTGCGGCCGTCGACCAGCGCGGGCAGCTTGCCCGCCGGGTTGATCTTCAGGAACTCGGGCGTCTTGTGCGCCTTCTCCCTGATGAGGGTGGGCACGATCTCGTAGTCGACGCCGGCTTCGTCGAGCATCCATTTCGCGACCTGGGCTCGGCTGTGCGGGTCGAAATACAGCTTCATGGTCATGGGCGTGTCTCCTGTGGCCTTGATCGGCGATGGGTCAGAACTTCGGGATGCGCAGCGTCTTGCTGATCATGAGCGTGCCCGAGAGCGCGAACAGCAGCGCCAGCGGATGCAGCTGCCAGGGCCCCAAGACCCAGGCGCCGCCCCACACGTCGGCGCCGATGCGGCCCTGCCACGCGGCGTACGCCAGCACGCCCACCAGCACCACGCTGGTCGGGATGGGCGTGCCCTCGAAATACTTCACCTTGTCGGAGCCGGCCGAGAGCGCCTCGGCCGTCACGTTGAAGCGCGCGAGCCGGCTCACGCCGCAGCAGACGAAATAGACCAGGATCGCGCAGTCCCAGCCGCCGTTCAGCCCGGCCGCGAAGCCGAGTGCGGCGGGCGCCACGCCGAAGGAGATCACATCGGCCAGCGAGTCGAGTTCGCGCCCGAGGGCCGACTGTGTCTGCCGCCAGCGCGCGATGCGGCCGTCGAGCACGTCGAACACGAAGGCCGTGGGCGCGAGCGCGGCGGCCCACAGGAACTGCGCGAGCGAATGGCTCGCCATGAAGGCCATCGCCAGGAAGACCGCGCCCACGCCGCACGCCGCGTTGCCGAGCGTGAACACGTCGGCGAGGTGGAACTCCCGGATCATCGAGAAATGCTTGCGGGCCGGCACAGGGGAGGGGGTGGTCATGAAGGGGAAGAAAAAGGAACCGGCGGGCGGCCGATGGACCGCACCTTAACCGAAGCGGCGAGCGTAGCCTGTAGTCGCGGTCCGACGCGCGAAAGCCGCCGTCGGACAGGCCGGGTGGGATGGGTGGGTGGGGTGGGATGGGCGCTCAGGCGCCTTGGTGCGCCTCGACGATCCGCGCGAAACGCCCGAGCAGGCTGGCGGCCGCGCCGGTGTCGACCACGCGCTCGCGCATCGCGGCCGCATCGGCGCCCATCGAGGCCAGCTCGCCGGCCAGCATCTCGATGTAGCCGCGCATGGCGTTCGCGTCGAACTCCGGATGGAACTGCACGCCCCAGGCGTTCCTGCCCGCGCGGAAGGCGTGCACCGGCTCGTGCTCGTTGCCGGCCAGCAGCACCGCGCCTTCGGGCAGGCGCAGCGCGCTCTGCCAGTGCACCGCATGTGCCGGGAACTGCGCGGGCAGGCCATGCAGCAGCGGATCGGTGGCAGCGGCCTCGCCGAGCGTGACTGTCACCGTGCCGACTTCCGCGCCCTGCGGATGATCGCCGGCCTCGCCGCCCAGCGCGTGCGCCAGCAGCTGGTGGCCGTAGCAGATGCCCAGCACGGGCGTATCGCGCGCGACCAGCTTCGCGAGCCACGCGGCCGTGGCCTCGCTCCAGGGCTCGCGGTGCGACACCATCGCATGAGAGCCGGTCACCACCACGCCCGAAACCCCGGCCGGGTCGGGCAGGGCGTCGCCGCGTCGCGGATCGATCACCAGCAGGGGCAGCGCGTGCGCGCCGAGCCCGTCGGCGATCCAGTGTTCGAAGTCGCCGCCCTGCTGCGCGCGCAGGGCTTCGAAAGTACTTCCCAGTTTGACGATGACGAGGGGATGCGGTCGGGGAATGTCCATCCCGCGATCATGCCGCAGGTGCGCAACCGGCACGCAACGGCTAAAGTGGGCGCCATCGGGAGCCGTTCCCGGTACCTGACCTGACCTGACCGAAGAACCCTGCCGGAAACACATCGATGCGCGCACTGGCTGCCTTCCTCGCGATCTCCGCTGCGGCGCTCGGCGCGCATGCGGCCGAGGTGGTGCGCTGCACCGATGCCAGCGGAGCCATCTCGTACACCAATGTCGCTTGCCCGCCGGGCAGCAAGCAGTCGCGGCAGGTGCCCATCCTCGAATCGCCGCCGCCCGACCCGGCACGCCGCGACTACACGCCGCCGCAGACCTCGTCGGCGCCGCCGGTCGTGCCGCCTAGCCAGGTGGCCAGCAATCCGCCCCCGGGCCCGGCCATCATTCCGCGCTACCCGGCCGAGAGCCAGCCGCAGGCCGCGGCCGAGCCACCGGGCGTGGTGATCCTGAGCCCCGATCCGTACTACGACGGCGTGCGTCCCATCCGCAGGCCGCGGCCGCCGCATGCGCACGACTCCGGTCCGCCGCCGGGCCAGCGGCCGTGCCAGAACCTCGCGGGCATCAAGCGCAGCAACTGCTGAAGTCCGGATGAGCGTGGGAGAAGAACAGGGTTGCGGCAACCTGCCGTGGACCATCTATTGCGACGGCAGCGCCATGCCCAATCCGGGCCGCATGGGCATTGGCGCAGTCATCACCGCGCCCGACGGCAGCCGCCACACGCTGTCGCAGGCCACGCACACCACGGGCTGCAACAACGAAGCCGAGCTGCTGGCGCTGACCCTCGCGCTGCGTGACCTGCGCGAGCGCGGCGCCACCGCTGTGCGGGCCTACAGCGACAACAGCATCCTGGTCGAGCAACTCGGCGCGGCAGGCCCCGAGCCGGTGGCGCCCATCGTCCGGCTGGCCGCCCTGTTCGACGAGGCCCGCGTGCTGCTCGGCAGCTTCGACGACGTGCGCCTGCAATGGATTCCGCGCCATCGCAACGGCGAGGCCGACGCGCTGGCACGCGCCGCGCTGGGCTTCGGCCCCAAGCCGCCGGCCCGACGGACCCGCAAGCGCCGGTAGGCGCCAAAAAGGGAGCCCGATCCGGGAGCCCCTATCATCACGCGCCATGACAGAAGCCACCTCCCGCCCACCTCTTCCCGACCATCTTTCCATCGACCCGCGCAGCCCGCACCATGTGGCGGCCGCCTTCGAGCACGACATCGGCATCCGCTTCAACGGCAAGGACCGCCTCGACGTCGAGGAATACTGCATCAGCGAAGGCTGGATCAAGGTGCCCGCCGGCAAGACGCTCGACCGCAAAGGCAAGCCGCTGCTGATCAAGCTCAAGGGCACCGTCGAGGCGTACTACAAGTAACCGCCGCCGGCCTCTTCAGCGCCACTGCAGCAGCAGCGACCAGGGCTGCCGGCTCATGTGGCGGTCGACGCACCCGGGCACGCCCGCCGTGCCCGGTACGCACCCTTCGGGCAGGTAGCTCGGGTCCAGCCGGCGCGTGCCCGGCGCGAAATCGAGCCGGCGCCGCGTGACCGACTGCAGCACGTTGCCGCCCACGGTGTCGAAGCCCGTGGCATCCACCGCCACCACCACGTCGCAATGCATGGGCAGCGGCTCGCCGCCGGTGTCCCGCGCGGCCAGCACTTCGCCGATCTTGTCGAAGGTGTCCAGCCCGGCGCCGGTTCCACGCGCCTGGCAGACCAGGTCTCCGACGCGCGGCGGCGTGCGCCTGAGGTCGCAGGCCCGCAGCGCATGGCGCGTACCGCGGCCCGAAGCTTCATCGATGCCGGCCTGCCACGCGGCTCCCGCGTAGTCGGCATGCGCTTCGGAGAACACGAATTCCTCGTCCGTGAGCCCTGCCTGACGCGCCAGCCAGCTGATGAAGGCTGCCGACCAGGGCGTGTCGATCACCGCGACCCTTGCCAACGCGGCCTGCACGGCGCGCAGCTCCGCTGAATCCAGCCCCTCGTCGGGGCCCACGCCCATGCCCTGAAGGCGCCCGGCCGTCGCCTCGTTCAGCGCCTGCATCAGCAGATGGCGGTCGGCCGGGCGCAGGGCGCCGAAGCGCACCTGCGAGGGCAGGCGCGGATCGACTGCCTTCCAGTAGCCCAGCACACGCTGCCAGGGTGCAAGACCAGGCACGGTGCGGCGCGTGTCCTCCGCTTCGGAGTCGCCGGCCTCGGTCATGCGGCCTTCGGCATCCATCGCCTGGCCGCCGAGGGCCTCGTGCTCCTGCATGGCGAAGGTGGCCATGGCGAGCGCGCGCGAGGGCGGCGGGATCCGTGTGGCGGTGTCGAGGCAGTCCGGCGCGGCGAGCGTCAGCGCTGGCACGGCGCCGAGCCACAGTGCCCCGAGAACGGCCATCGTCCGGCGCGGGAAGGAGAAGAGGTCGGTGCGTGGCGGCATTTGGCGGCGAGCATAGCCCTCGTGCCCGTTCAGTGTTGGTCGAGCAGATACCGCGCACCCGCGCACCGGCCGCCACGTCTTCGTGACTTGGGAGCGGCAAGAGGCGGCTGCACCGCCGAGCCGGCGTCAGGCCAGGATCACGCGCTCGCAGGCCTTGCGCAGCCCGGGCAGTCCCGGCAGTTCGCGTGCCTTGGCGTCGGTGACGATCACGTCGATGTCCGCCGTCCGCGCATAGGTCACGCGGCTGGCCTGGCCGATCTTGGCGTGATCGGCCAGCAGCACGAGCTGCTGCGACTGCTCGGCCATGGCGCGCGCCACGGTGGCCTCGTGGTGCTCGAAGCTCATGGCGCCGTGCTTCGCGTGCAGGCCCACGGGTGACAGCAGCGCGATGTCGGCGCGGTAGCGGTGAATGGCCTCCAGCGTGGTGTCGCCGAAGGTGGCCTGCCCCTTCACGTCGATCTGGCCGCCCAGCAGGATGGTCTGGTTGCCGGTGAGCCGGCCTTCGCCCGCGCCAGCGAGCTTGAGCGCGATGCTCAGCGAATTGGTGATGACCGTCATGCCGCTGAGCGTGGCGATTTCCTCCGCGCAGATCGACATGGTGCTGCCCGCGTCCATGAAGATGGTCTGGCCGGGTTGCAGCAGGGCCACGGCGGCCTTGGCGATGGCGCGCTTCTCGCGCTGCCGCGCCACCAGCCGTACGGCGAGCGGCGGCTCGGGCTCCGCCTTGACCGCGACCGCGCCACCGTGCACGCGCCGCAGCTCGCCCAGGCCCTCGAGCTCGACCAGATCGCGCCGAACCGTTTCGCGCGACACGGCAAGGTCCTGCACGATGCGCTCCACGCTCAGCCGCGAGAAGGTGGCCAGCAGGCTGCGGATACGCAGGAATCGTTCTTCTTGGAGCATGGAAACGCGGCTTATGGGAAGAAATGAAAAAGGCGGCGTTGCGAGACGGCCGCCCCGGAACAGGCGCGAAAGCCGCGCCATTGTGCCCGCGCCGAATGTCCGGCGCGGGCGTGATCAGGTGACTTCGCGATCACACGATCACACGATCGCGTGATCACGCATCGATGCCGTGGTCAGAGATCGGCCAGACCCATGGCCGGGTCGCTCACCGAGTGCCTGCCCGTTTCGACGCGGCCGGCGAAGCGCCGGTAGAAGGCCGGGTCGGAGTCGCAGGTGACCGCGAAGTCGTACCACTGGCCGCTGCTCGCCAGCACCCAGGCCTGCTCGGCCTTGGCACCGCCCGCGACCGTTGCGGTCCACGGGCCGTCATCGCGGTAGGCCTTGGCGCGCACCGTGAACCTGGCCGTGCCGTTCGCGCCGTTGAGCATTTCCACCGAGACGTTGCCGTTGGTGATGTCGTAGCACACGCGCACCTCGGGGTCGGGCGCGCCGCCTGCGCGCAGCCGGTTCAAGTCGCCCTTGAAGTGGCGATGGAAGCCGTTGGGGCCAAGCACCCAGAGGTCGTAGAACCCGCTGTTGTCGGCGCCCGGGTTCCAGGTGTCGTCGAGCTGCTTGCCGGGCTCGACCATGTAGCGGCGCGGCAGGCGGTCGAGGTTGAGCTTGTCGTAGACATGGAACACGGCGGCGGCCTTGCCGCTGTTCTTGAAGATCAGCCGCATCTGGCCCTTGACGGCGTCGCTGCGTCCGCTCACGTGCAGTTCGTAGGGCAGGGCGCGCGAGGGGCGCGAGCCGGTGGCCTGGCGGGGCAGTTGCGGGTCGAGCGGCAGCGCCACCTGTGCCAGCGCCTGCTGGTCGGCACGCAGTTTGTCGGCGGCGTCCTTGGTGGTGCGCCCCGCCAGCGTGGGCAGTGCTTCGCTGTTGGGCGTTGCGAAGTTGAACGCGCTCGTGAGGTCGCCGCACACCGCGCGGCGGAACGGCGAGATGTTCGTTTCCTTCACACCGAAGCGCGCCTCGATGAAGCGCAGCACCGAGGTGTGGTCGAAGGCCTGCGAGTTGACCCAGCCGCCGCGGCTCCAGGGTGAGATGACGTACATCGGCACGCGCACGCCGGGGCCGTACACGCGTCCGTCGGGTGCGGGCTGGCTGCTGGTGCCCGGCGGCTTCGGGTGCGTGAAGCGCTCCACGGCAAGGTCCGACTCCGGCAGCGTGGTCTTGCCGGCCATCGTGCCGTCGGGGTTGAGCGAGGGTGCCGCGGGCGACGGATAGTGGTCGAAGTAGCCGTCGTTCTCGTCGAAGTTGATGAGCAGCACGGTCTTGCTCCACACCTCGGGCACGGCGGTGAGCGCGTCCAGCGCCTGCTGGATGTACCAGCCGCCCTGCACGGGGCTCGACGGTCCGGGGTGCTCGGAGTAGGTGGCCGGCGCGATGATCCACGACACCTGCGGCAGCTTGCCGTTCTTGATGTCCTGGCGGAACTGTTCGAGGAAGCCGCCGTCGGGCATGGTGTTGGCGATGCCCTTGTAGAGCGGGTTGCCCGCATCGTCGCTGGCTGGGTCGTAGGCGGGCGACGTCGTGTCGTTGCTCACGGGTTTGCCCGAGGCCTCGTTGGCCTTGCGGTACTGTTTGAAACCGGCCAGCGGGTTGTCGGTGAAGTTGTCGGGCATGTTCTGGTAGATGAACCAGCTGACCTTGGCCTCCTGCAGCCGCTCGGGATAGGTCTTCCACTCGTAGCCGCTGGTCGAGGCACCGATGTCGTCCCATTCGTTGACGACCGAGGCCACGCCCGCGGGGCCGGCGGCGGTTTCGCCCGACGGGCCGTTGGTGCCGGTCCAGTGGAACATGCGGTTCGAGTTGGTGCCGGTGTGCATGCTGCAGTGATAGCCATCGCACAGCGTGAAGGCATTGGCCAGCGCGAACTGGAAGGTGACTTCGGCTTCCTTGAAGTAGCCCATCGACGCGTTGTTCTTGTAGCGCGGCCACTGGTAGGCGCGGCCGCCGTCCCAGGCGTTCTGGCCGTCGCTCCACGAGTGCGGCGTGCCGCTCACGCGCTGTGCGTTGCCTTTGCGGCTGTCGAGGTGGTAGGGCAGGATGACCTTGCCGTTGGCATCGCTTTGCTGCCACACATTCATGCCCTTGGGCAGCGGAATGGTGAAACGGTCGCCGAAGCCGCGCACGCCCATCAGGGTGCCGAAGTACTGGTCGAAGGAGCGGTTCTCCTGCATCAGCACGACGATGTGCTCGACGTCCTTGATGGTGCCCGTGGCGTTGTTGGCCGGAATGGCGAGCGCGCGCCGGATGCTGGGCGGAAAGGCCGAGAGCGCGAGGGCGGCCGCGCCGGTGGTGGCGGTGCCGGTGAGGAACTTGCGACGTGAATTCGTCATGGATCTGTTCTTCTCTTGTTGGGGTATGGCGTAGGGCTTGATGTGGAGCTCAGGGGGCGCAGCTCTTCACGGGAGCGGCGCCGGTATCGGGTTGCGTGGGTGTCGTCGGCGTGGTGGGCGTCGTCGGCGTGCCGACGAAGCCGGCACCCCCTCCGCCGCTGCCGCCGCAGGCGGACAGGACGCAGGCCAGGATGAGCGCGGGTGCGAGGCGCACGAGGAGACGTGGGTGAAGTTGCATGGTTGGAGTCCTCTGAAGGCGTCGTTGTCTTGGGGCTGAAGGTGATCGGGGTCAGGGCAGCGTCGACAGGGGCTGCCCCGACTTGAAGATGCTGTTGAGCTCGGCGCTCGTGAGCGCGCGGTTCCAGATCGCGAAGTCGTTGAAGTCCATGGCGCCGCGCGGCGAGCTGCTTTCGCGCTGGTAGTACAGGCCGGTGCCGTCCTCGTTGAGGCCCAGGCCGTTGCCCAGGCCGCCGAGCTTGTCGACCAGCGCGGTGGTGATGGCGGTGCTGTTGGTCTGCGTGCCCCTGACCGGGTCCATCACGTAGCCGCGCATGGTGAGTGCCGCCTTGTCGATGACCACCGCCACGTAGGCCCACTGGCCCGCGCTCAAGCTGTAGCCGTTGCTGTCGGCGCGCGCGCTGCCCGTGCCCACGTTGAAGCGGATCTCGCAGCTGCCGAACAGGCCGATGGCCAGGCCCGCGTTGCCGCCGGTGGTGTAGTTCTTGTTGCCGATCACCGTGCCGCCATTGCTCACCCCCTGGCTGCAGGTGGCATCGGTGCGCATCCAGAACCCGATGGTGAAAGCCGTGATCGCGGCGTTAGTGGTGACGTCGTTGTTCTGCACGAGGCGGTAGCCGGCCATGCCGCTGGCGTTCTTCACCGTACTGTCGATGCGCAGCGCCTTGGCCTTGTAGGGCGCAGCGAAGCCGTCGTCGACCAGCGAGCCGCCGTTGGCATCGGAGGCCCACGGCGCGAGCGTGGAAGCGTTCTTCGCGTCCACGCCGGGCAGCGCGTCGAGCGGGTAGTAGTTGAGCAGTCCGTTCGCGAGCGTGGGAGCGAGCGTCACGGGTGCTTCGGGCGCGACATACGAGATCTGCGCGGCAAGCGCCACGCTGGCTTCGCCCGCGACGACCGTGTACTGGAAGGCGTAGACCCCGTCGCTCGCCGCGACGATGGGATCGGTGTAGGCGGTGGAGCCGGCCGGCAGCGTGGCCACCACCTTGCCGTCGCGCAGCACCTGCACCGCGGAGGTCGTGTTGCCGGCCAGGGTCCACGACAGTTCGATGCTGCGCTTGTCCGCGCCCGTCCTGGCAGCCAGGCTGCGCAACGACGTCGAGGCCTGCAGGGCCTGGCCGGCGAAGCGGTAGTCCGTCGCCGCCGGCAGCGCGCCCAGGTGACGCAGCACGGTCGGGGCGATGTCGGTGGCGGACGCGAGCGCCAGCAGCGTATCGTCGGCCGCAGCGGCGGCACCGACGCCAGGCTGGGCCGCCAGCGTCTTGTTGCTCGCGATGAAGATGGTCTTGCTGCTGTTGTCCTGCAGGCCGGTGGCGCTGCCGAAGGCATCGAGGCCGTGGCCGGTGGTGAGGATCACCAGCCAGTCTTCCTTCGGGTCGTTGGTGGTGCGCTGCGCGATGCGGGCGAGCAGCTTGCCTACGCCGATGGCGGTGTCGGCGATGGAGCGCTGGTAGGCGTCGCTCTTCAGGCCGTTGCCCGCGGCCACGGCCGGCGCGCCGTACTGCGCCACCAGCAGGTCGTAGCCGGCGTCGATGAATTGCGCGGTGCGGTCGGTAACGCAGGCGTCGGCGCCCGCACAGTCGACGGCACTGTCCACCGTGCCCGCTTCGTTCGCGAGCAGCAGCGGATAGAGCGAGCCGGCAGTGACGGAGGCCGTCCTGTAGCCGGCTGCCTTGTTGTTCTGCCTGGCGAGAGCGAAGACGGAGGGCGCGAGCTTGATGTCGATGCGCTGGTCGGTTGTGTCCCAGCGCACGTTGTGGCGCTGGGCCCAGGTGCCGGTGAGGAGCGTGGCCCAGCCGGGACCGTCGGTGGTGCGCTGTTCGCTCGGCGTGCCGTTGGCGCCGCCGGTCCAGGCCGGCGCGACCCGCAGCGATTGCAGGGCCGGCACCTTGTTCTGCGCCATCGCATCGCGAAGCGCCGAATGCGTGAGGCCGTCGATCTCGACGACCAGTGCCTTGGGTCCGCTCTTGCCCTGGTTGACCGACGGCGGTGGCGTATTGCTGCCGCCGCCGCTGGCCGGTGGCGTGCCGACGAGCGGGATGCCCGTGCCGCCGCCTCCACCGCCACCGCAAGCCGCGAGAAGCAGCAGTGCACAAGCGCTTCCCCACGCCCGCGCACGACGCGCGTTCATTCCTCTGGTCATGTTTTCCCTCGAAGTATTGAGATGCCGGCCCGTGGCTCGAGCCGTGGGCTTGCGTGTTTCCACATGTGTTTGTGCAAGAGAATTCATTTGCAACAAAACACACAAATGCTCTGAATGCCTCGAATATTGCGTTTGCCGAGTGACAGCGGTTTGACAAGCTCTCCGAACTTCGAAGTCAGAAAAAGAAACGGGGCCCGAGGGCCCCGTGAGAGAGAAAAATGAAAAGGAGGAACGTCGCGGCTCAGCGAATCTGCGTCTCGTATTCCTTCGCGACCTCGGCGAGATTCGTCCAGAAGCCTTGGGGCTTGTTTCCCGCGAGCACGTCGATGAGCACATCGACATGCGCGTGCCAGCCGCCCGCCACGCTGAGCATTCCCTTGCGGCTGGCCAGGCGCCTGTGTGTGAGCACGAGCCGCGTGCTGTCGCCCTGCGGCGTGAGTTCGAAGCTGACTTCCGACGGCGCGGCGCTTCCTTCGTCCCAGCTGATGGTCAGCAGCTTCTGCGGCTCGATGCGCAGCAGCCGCGATTTCTGGTGGATCGGCTCGCGGCACTCGGCGAAGCGGTCGGGCGCCACTTCACCGGTGAGCTTCGTGTGTTCGAAGCGCAGCTCGAAGAGTTCGCCGGACTGCTTCGGCAACACGCCGCCTGCCAGCCAGGCGGCGCGTTTGTCGGAATCGACCAGATAGGCCCATACGCGCTCGATGGGGGCGGGCAGGGTGCGCTCCATGCGCAGGGTGCCGGGCTCGACCTGGGTGCCCAGGCTGTGCTTGATCGTCATTTGCAGTCTCTCCTTGGGTGGATGGATGAATGAAGGAAGAAAGAAAGAGGCTCACTTCCTGCGGGATGCCGCATCGCGCCGCAGTTCCTGCTCCAGCGCGTCGAGACGGTTGCTCCAGAAGCCTTCGTAGTAGCTCAGCCACGCATCGACCATGGCCAGCGCGGACGGCTCCAGCCGGCAGACGTGTGCGCGGCCCTGCACGGTGCGCGAGACGAGGCCCGCGCGCTCCAGCGTTTTCACGTGCTTGGATGCTCCCGCGAAGGACATGCGAAAGGGCGCGCCCAGTTCCCCCACGCTGCACTCGCCGTGCGACAGCAGCTGCAGCATGGTGCGCCGCGTGCTGTCGGCGAGGGCGTGGAAGACGGCGTCGAGCCGGTCGTCTGCAAGTTCTAGTTCAACCATGAGGTTGAATATAGATCGATTCCGAGCGATGTTCAACCGAACGGTTTAGCAAAACAGGGTTGTTACACCCGATACACCCGGGACGAGAAACACCGTCGGGAGGGTGGATCGCCACAAGGGGCGCTCCTAGCATTCGCTTCGTTCCATCCACTCGCAGAAAGAAAGAGAAAACGAAATGAACCCTCTCATCCAGCGCCGAACCCTGTTGCTCGGTGCCTCGGTGCTGCCGCTCGCCGGCGCGTGCACCGCGTGGCCTGGCACCGAATCGCAGTCTTCCGCCGAGGCCCGGCTTGCCGCGCTCGAAAGCGCCGCGGGTGGCCGCCTGGGCGTGGTCGGCTTCAACACCGGCAGCGGCGCGCACATACAGCATCGGGCGCACGAGCGCTTTCCGCTGTGCAGCACCTTCAAGCTGATGCTGGCGGCCGCCGTGCTCGAACGCAGCGCGAAGGACGCCAGCCTGCTGCCGAGGAACGTGAGCTACGGCAAGGGCGACCTGATCGACCATTCGCCGATCACCGAGAAGCACGTCGCCACCGGCATAACGGTGGCCGGGATGTGCGCCGCCACCATCCAGTACAGCGACAACGCCGCCGCCAACCTGCTGCTGAAGGTGCTGGGCGGACCGTCCGCCGTCACCGCCTTCGCGCGCGGCATCGGCGACCAGGCCTTCAGGCTGGACCGCACCGAACCCGAGCTCAACACCAGCATTCCCGGCGATCCCCGCGACACGACGACGCCGGCGGCCATGAGCGACAGCATCCAGCGCCTTGTGCTGGGCGATGCGCTCGGCGCCGGGCAGCGCGACCAGCTGCGCACCTGGCTGCTGGGCAACACCACCAGCACAGAGCGCTTCCTGGCGGGCGTTCCCGCAGGCTGGAAGGTGGGCGACAAGACCGGAGCGGGCTCCTACGGCTCGACCAACGATGTCGGCGTGCTGTGGCCGCCGACCGGTGCGCCCATCGTGCTGTCCGTGTACCTGACCTTCCCGCAGAAGGATGCCAGGAACCGCAACGACGTGGTCGCATCGGCCACGCGGATTGCTGCAGCGGCTCTGGCAGGCTGAGGCTTCGCGGCTTCAGCGCAGGCCGAACAGCCCGGCCGCGTTGCCCCAGGCGATGCGCTGCGCCACGTCGTCCGGCAGATCGCCCAGCCAGGCCCGGTAGCCGCGCATCGTTTCGTCGTAGCTGCTCCAGCGCTGGTTGATCCAGGTGTCGGAGCCGACCATGAAGCGCCCCGGATGCTTGAGGATCAGCGAGCGCCATTCGGGGCAGAGCCTGCCGCCCTCGCAGGTCAGCCCCGGCCGGTACGAGAGCTCGCCCATCAGCAGCGGATAGCGCTCCAGCATCGCCTGCACCCGCTCGACCGGCGTGCCACCGATGCCCGTGTGGGCCCAGATGAGGCGAAGCGACTGGCCCTTCGAGGGTGCATTCGCCATCAGCAGGTCGACCGCCGTGTCGTCGACATGCGCGAGTACCGCGAGTTTCTCGCGCTCCGCCAGCGCAATCAGCTTCTTCGCCACCGGTCCATTGGCGTTCGCACTCTCGTACAGATGGAATTCGCCGAGGCCTCGATACGGGCCGCTGGCGGTGCCGCGCGCGAGTTCGGTCAGCACCATCTCGTGGATTGTCTCGTCGCGGAACCAGTTGGTGTAGTCCTCGCGGTTGCGGTAGAGGCGCACGAAGGGCACCACCGTCACGCCCGCCGCCCGTGTCTCGCGCGACGCAGCCAGCGTCTGCGTGCCGGCGTTGGGGCGCGAGTTCGCGATGATCGCCCGGACGTCGTTGCGCTGCATGCGCGCAAGCGCCTCGGAAGGCGGGAAGGGACCGGTGTTGCCGTCCCAGGCTTCCTGGTTGTAGTGCAGGTGGGTATCGAAGATGGGGCCCTCGTACGGGCCCTGTGTCCCTTGGGCGAACACCGTGCCGGCGGCCAGGAGCATGGCGATGGCGGATGCGACGGCTCTCATGCGTACCCTCTTGATGAAAGGAGCCGGATTATCCGGCCCTCGACGCGATCCCGGGCGCTAGAGCTTCTTCCAGTTGAGGCCATCGGCCGAACGATAGGTGCCGCCGCTGGCGCAGCAGCCGCCCGCGCCGAAGGCGCGACGCCCGAGCTTCGCCGTGACCTGGCCCGCATCGAAGCTCAGCGACTGGCGCTCGCAGGCGGTAGGGAAGGGATACGGCTCGGGGGCGAGCACGCTCGTCCATTCGATCCGGCCCTGCGCGCCCTGCTGCACGCGAAGGACTTCACAGTCGTGTACCACCAGATGAACCGGCTGGCCCGCGAGCGTGCCTTGGAACACCTGCTCGGCAGGCGCAGTGCGGATGGCGATTTCTTCGGCGCCGGGTTGCGAAGCGGTGCCGGCGCGGTCGCAGCCGGCGAGGAGCGTGACCACGGCGCCCGCCACGATCGCGAGCATGGTGGGCAGTGGATGCCTGGGCTTTGTCAGCATGGGAAATTGCGTGTTCGAGGAATCGCAGACCGCCAGCGCCCGGTCGCTCGCTCCTCAGGTCTGTATGTATCCCGCGCGCCCGGCCATCGGAGACGGCACAGCCTGCGGCTCCCCCAGCATCTCGCGCAGGGTCGACTCGATGGTGTGCGACATCGCATCCAGCGCAAGGTCGTTGGGCTGCGTGCCGAAGGGCTCCTCGATCTCCGCGCCCAGCGCCTCCAGCGCGAAGAAGGTATAGGCGATGAAGGCGACCACCACCGGCGTCATCGGGCCGATTGCGTCCACGAGCCCGAAGGGCAGCAGCACGCAGTACAGGTAGATGGTGCGGTGGATGATGACGGAGTAGGTGAACGGTATGGGCGTGCCCGCGATGCGCTCGCAGCCGCCCAGCGCTTCGGTCAGGCGGCCCAGCGGGTGCTCCATGGCCTGAGCGAGGGTAGGGTCCAGCCGGCCTTGCTGGCGCTGGTCGCGCAGCCATTCGCCCACCATCAGCAGCAGCACGGCGGGCTTGAAGCGCGCGGCACGCAGGCGCGCGCCGTCTTCCCCGGGCAGAAGCCGGGCGAGATCGGCAGAAGGATCGGTGCCTCGTAGCTGATGACGCAGCGCGTGGACGAAGGCGATGAGCCGCATCGCGGGTGTCGTCGCCTCCGAGGGCGCGTCCGCCAGCGTCAACGCCTGCCGCACCAGCGTGCGCGTTTCGTTGAGCAGCGTGCCCCACAGCGTGCGAGCCTCCCAGTAGCGCGAATAGCTCGTGCTGTTGCGAAAGCCCAGGAAGATGGCCAGCGTCAGGCCGATGAGCGAGAAGGGCACGAAGTTCAGCGGCACCTTCCACTGGAAGAGCCTGCCGTGCAGCACCGTCACCAGCACCGCGAAGGCGGTGGTCCACAGCAACTGGGGCGCAATGTCCGACAGCACGGAGCCGCGCCATACGAAGAGCATGCGCAGCCAGTGGGGACGGGGTCGGACGATCATCGGCGGGAATTATCTCCGCGACGCCGCCGTGGGGACTACAGGACGAACCAGCCCACAGCCACGTAGTGGCTCGTCGTTCCCGCCAGCACGAACAGATGCCACGCCCCGTGGGCATGTTTGAAGCCCGACCGGTTGCGATAGAACACGGTGCCCGTCGTATAGAAGGCGCCGCCGACCAGCAGCCACACCAGTCCCGCCGTATCGAGTCGCGCGGCCAGCGGCGCCGCGGCCAGCACCACCAGCCAGCCCAGGCCGATGTAGATCGGCAGCGACGGCTTCTTCGGCGCGCCGTTCTTCTCCGGAACCAGCTCGCGCCGGATGCCGAAGATCGCCGCGCCCCAGATCGTCGCCAGCAGCAGCAGGCCCCAGGGGCCCTGCATGGTGACCAGCGCGAAGGGCGTGTAGGTGCCGGCGATCAGCAGGAAGATTGCGCAGTGATCGGCGCGCTCCCACATGCGCTTGAGGCGCCCGCGCGTGCTGTGAAAGAGGGTGGAGGCGGCGTACAGCGCCACCGCCGAGAGGGAGAACACCAGCGCGCCGGCGATGCGCGCGGCGTCGCCGGTGGGCACTGTCTTGACGAGAAGCAGCGCCGTCGCAGGCAGAGCGAGCAGCAGGCCGAGCAGATGGCTGTATCCGTTGAGGCGCTCTCCGGGGTCCATCGTGTTCGCCGCCTGCTTTCGCTTTCGGCCTCGCTCAGCGGCCCGTTTCCTTCAGGTAGGTCTTGCGTGCCGCGAAGGCGGTGTTCGCGAAATCCGAGAACACGCCGTCGATACCCGCTCGGAAGAAGGCGAGGTACTCGGCCGTCGGGTCGCCCTTGTAGACGCCGGCCAGGTACTTGGCTTCGTTGCGGAAGGTGTAGCTGTGCACGAAGAGGCCGGCCTTGTGCGCGTCGGCGATCAGGCTGGTCGGCTTGATCGTGTTCACGTCGGCAAGGCCCTTGCCCGCGACGAAGGGCACGATGGTGTGGGCCATGACCTGCGGCTTCCACGGGCCGATGCCGTCGGCGTAGGTCTTGACCTCGGCAAGGCCGGCGGGCGTGAGCATTTCGCCGAACCACTTCGGGTTGCCTGCCAGCGTCCAGCTGTAGGGGCGGCCGTCGACGAAGGTGTAGACGTCGTTGGTGACGTAGATCATCTCGCCGGTCTGGTAGTCGACGTCGTTGCCGTCCACCAGCTGCACAGCGCGGGCCTTCATGCCGGCCGAGCGCAGGTACTTCAGGCTCTCGGGCTCGAAGCTCTGCACGAAGATCGGCGCGTCCTTGCGGTTGAGGTCGTTGAAGTTCATGACCTTCAGGAGCGCGTCTTCCAGTGGATGGCTGCCCGCCGGGCCGCAGCCGTTGGCGATGGCCTGGGCGTTGTTCCAGATCGGGTTCTTGGTTTCCGGGTACACGGTGAGCGTGCGGCCGGTGGCGGCGCTCTTGGCCTTGGCGATGTCGATCAGCTCCTGGAAGCTGATGATCGGCAGCTTGCCGTTGAGGTCGGTGGGGCGCTGGTCCCTGGCGTCGTAGGTGGTGCCGCGGATCCACTGGCGCAGCTCGTCCATCGTGAAGTCGGTGATGGACCAGTCGTTGGTGTGGTCCTCGCCGTCGACGATCAGCGACTTGAGCACCGACTTCGGATCGTTCGGGTCCGTCAGGTCGCTCAGGTACTGGGCCGGGCCGTTGGCCGCGATGGGCGGGTACTTCACGTCCACGAGTACGCCGGGCACGGTGCGCTTGCGGCCTGCGACGGTGGCGTTGGTCTTGGCGACCTCGGCGATGTTGGTGTTGTCGCTCAGCCAGGGGTTGTGGCGCGCGACCAGTACGCAGTCCTTGGTGAGGTGCAGGTCGGTTTCGAGCGAGTCGGCGCCGGCGTCGGCGGCGGCTTCGTAGGCGGTCTTCGTTTCTTCCGGATACAGGCCCGGCAGGCCGCGGTGGCCGATGACCAGGGGCACGGAGCCATCGAGCGTGCCCAGCGGCGCGGGGGCGGGCGGAGCCGGCGTGGGGGCCGGGGCGGGAGCGGGCGCCGGCGGGAGCACCGGCAGGGAGATGCCGCCGCCGCTGCCGCCGCCGCATGCGGTCATCAGCAGGCTGCCGCCGACGAGCGTGATTGCTGCGATGGTTGCGAGAACGGGACGGGGCGCAGGCGCGGGAACGCTCTTTTTCATATGTGGTTTTCAGGTGTTGTTGAAGAAGAAACGAAAGCCGCCGGATGCTAGGTATGCCCCGTGACGGGACAGTGACCAGCGGGGGGCCTCGAAACTCCATCTGAAACAGCCCGAAAACCAGCGCCGGATCAGCTCCGGCTCGCCTCCGGATCAGGGCCGCGTGCCCACCAGCACGGGCTGGAAGAAGGCACCGTCGACGCGCCGCACGTCCTTCAGCCCTGCCTCCTGCATGAGCTCGCACAGCCGCGTCGTCGAAATGGCGTAGTAGCGCGAGCGCATCACCCGCGTGCTCACCGCCTGTGTGGCGAGATCTTCGGTGACGAAGAAGAAGCCCAGGTCGTAGCGCTCGCCCTTGCCGCCGTCATCGAAGTCCCAGACCTGGAACAGCACGTGGCGCTTGCCGTCGTCCACACGCGCGCCATAGTGCTTCACGAGGTTGCTGCCGCGCTCTTCCTTCGCGTAGTCGCGCACGCTGACCACGCAGCCGCCGCCGGGGCGCAGGCAGGCCGTCATCTGGCGCAAGGCGGTCAGCAGGTCGGCGTCGGTCTGCAGGTGCGGCATCGAGTTGTCGCAGGAGATCACGATGTCGAAGCCGCCGCCGTGATGCGTGTGCGCCTCGCGCATGTCGCACACCGAGACGTCGATGTCGAGGCCGCGCTGACGGGCCTCGTTCCGCGCGCGTTCGACCTCGTTGGCCGACAGGTCCGAAGCCGTCACCGCATGGCCGAATGCCGCGAGGCCGAGCGCCTGCGTGCCGATGCCGCAAGACACGTCGAGCACCTTGCGGCTTGCCTCGCCGCACGGCCATTCGGCCTCGAAGAGCTGCGAGAGCTTTTCGCCCTGCACGCGGATGCTGTCGTTCCAGTCCGGATAGATCAGGTGATAGAGCGGGGCGAGTTCGTCGTAGAAGCGGTCGGTCATGCGCCCATTGTGCGGGCGCGCGCCGGCTAGCGCGGCACCTTGCCGGTGGTGTCCGGCGCGCGCAGGAAGTCGAAGTCCACGCCCTTGTCGGCCTGCGTCACGGTCTGCAGGAAGAGCTTCCTGTAGCCGCGCTCGGCGGTGGGCTCCACCACCGGCGATTCCTTTGCGCGCCTTGCCAGCTCTTCGTCGGTCACCAGCAGCGAGATCTCCCGATTCGCCACGCTGAGGCGGATGCGGTCGCCGCTGCGCACGTAGGCCAGCGGCCCGCCGATGGCCGACTCGGGTGTCACATGCAGCACGATGGTGCCGAAGGCGGTGCCGCTCATGCGGCCGTCGGAGATGCGCACCATGTCCTTCACGCCAGCGCGTGCGAGCTTGCGCGGAATCGGGAGGTAGCCAGCCTCCGGCATGCCCGGGGCGCCCTTGGGACCGATGTTCTTGAGCACCAGCACGTCGTGAGGCGTCACGTCGAGTTCGTCGCTGTCGATGCGACGCGCCAGGTCTTCGGCGTTCTCGAAGACCACGGCGCGGCCTTCGTGCTCCATCAGCACCGGGTCGGCGGCCGACTGCTTGATGATCGCGCCGCCCGGCGCCAGGTTGCCCCACAGCACGGCGATGCCGCCCTGCGGGTAGATCGGCTGCGCCACCGGGCGAACCACGTCCTGCGCGAAGCCGGGGCCGGCGGCCTCGATCTCCTCGCCCAGCGTGCGGCCCGTGACCGTGAGCGCATCGAGGTGCAGCAGCGGTCTGAGCTCGCGCAGCAGCGTGGCCATGCCGCCCGCGGCGTGGAAGTCTTCCATGTAGTGCTGGCCCGAGGGCTTCAGGTCGAGCAGCGCCGGCGTCTCGCGGCCCATGCGGTCGAGCGCGTGCAGGTCGATCTCCAGGCCCATGCGCCCGGCGATGGCCGCGAGGTGCACGATGCCGTTGGTCGAGCCGCCGATGGCCAGCAGCACGCGCATCGCGTTCTCGAAGGCGGCCGGCGTCAGCACCTTGTCGATGGTGAGGCGCTCGCGGGCAATTCGCACCGCCTGCGCGCCAGTCTGCTCGGCGATGCGGATGCGGTCGGCCGTCACGGCCGGCGGCGAGGCCCCGCCCGGCACTGTCATGCCCAGCGCCTCGGCGATGCAGGCCATGGTGCTGGCCGTGCCCATGACCGAGCAGGTGCCCACGCTCGCCACCAGCTGGTTGTTGACGTCGGCCGTTTCCTCCGCGTCGATCTCGCCCGCGCGGTAGCGGGCCCAGTAGCGGCGGCAGTCGGTGCAGGCGCCCACGCGCTCGCCGCGATGGCTGCCGGTGAGCATCGAGCCGGTGATGAGCTGGATGGCCGGCAGCCCGGCCGACGCCGCGCCCATGAGTTGTGCCGGCACGGTCTTGTCGCAGCCGCCGATGAGCACCACCGCGTCCATGGGCTGCGCGCGCACCATCTCCTCGGTGTCCATGGCCATCAGGTTGCGCAGGTACATGCTGGTCGGCGCGGCGAAGCTCTCGTGCACCGAGATGGTCGGAAACTCCATCGGCAGCCCGCTCGCGAGCATCACGCCGCGCTTCACCGCCTCGATGAGCTGAGGCGCGTTGCCGTGGCAGGGGTTGTAGGCGCTGCCGGTGCTGGCGATGCCGATCACCGGACGGTCGAGCGCGGCATCGGTATAGCCCGCGCCCTTGATGAAGGCCTTGCGCAGGAAGAGCGAGAAGCCGCGGTCGCCGTAGCTGGTGAGGCCCTTGCGCATGCCGGCGTTGGCGTTGCCGTCGTTGTCGTCGGGCTCGAACTTGGATTCGGTCATGGGTGTGGGGGGTGGTTTTTCTTCAGGGGCCTATGCGGCATCAGTCCAGCACGGCTTCATAGATGGCAAGGTCTCCGGCGGAGAAGCAGCAGAAGACCACTTCTTCCACCGGCGATGCGGCATCCGCCAAGGCCTCCCGCACCGTGCTCACCGCCAGCCTTGCCGCCGGCTCCACGGGGTAGCCGTAGATGCCGGTGCTGATGCCGGGAAAGGCGATGCTGCGAACGCCGTGCGCCGCCGCGAGCGCCATCGAACGCCGGTAGCACGAGGCCAGCAGCTCCGGCTCGCCCGAGTCGCCGCCGCGCCACACCGGACCGACCGTATGGATGATGAAGCGCGCATGCAGCCGGTAGCCCTTGGTGAGCTTGGCGTCGCCCGTCTTGCAGCCGCCCAGCAGCCGGCATTCGTGCACCAGCTCGGGCCCGGCCGCGCGGTGGATCGCTCCATCCACGCCGCCGCCGCCCAGCAGCGAGGAGTTGGCGGCGTTGACGATGGCGTCCACCCGCAGGGTCGTGATGTCGGCGCGGATGGCGCGCAGAGTGGTCGTAGGGGTCATGTGCCAAGGCATCGTAGGCGCGCTGGCCGGAGTCGGGCAAACCCGATTACGAAGAAGGTTTCAAATACTTACGATTCCGGCGCCGGACGCATTCGCCCGGCACCCGTCGCCGCGTGGCTTCGATCTTGCATGGGGTGCGGGCTGTTCTCAACCCGAGGGAGAGTCGATGAAAAGCTTGTTGCCGTGGCGCCGCGCCGGTGTTTTTCTTTGCCTGGCGTTCGCGGGCGCGGTGGCTGCCCATGCGCAGGCGCTGCAGTTCAAGTGGGGCCATGTCTACGAGCCCACGAGCATCTTCCACCAGCAGGCCGAGCTGGCGGCGCGCAAGATCGCCGAGCAGTCCGAAGGCAAGATCAGGATCGAGGTGGTGCCTTCTTCCAAATTGGGACAGGAGGGCGACTATCCGCTGATGCTGGCCAACGACTCGATGCAGATCGCCTACGTCGGGCAGGCCACGCTGGCCGAGGGCTATCCGCCGCTGAGCCTGGGGAGCTACCCCTTCGCCTTCAAGGACCTCGACCACATGCGCAAGTACCTGGCGAGCCCGCTGCTGGCCGAGCTGATGAAGGGCTACAACGAGAAGAGCGGCAATCGCATGGTCGCGTCCGTCTACTACGGCGCGCGCCAGGTCACATCGGCAAAACCGCTGGCCAGGCCGGAAGACTTCCGCGACCTGCGCCTGTACGTGCCCGCCGCCGCGGCCTACCAGCTTTTCGCCACCGCGGTCGATGCCAAGCCGGTGACGCTGCCCTTCATGAGCCTGTACGGCTCGCTCAAGAAGAGCGAGGTGGAGGCGCAGGAAAACCCGCTCGACATCGTCAAGTCGAAGAAGCTCTACGAGGTGCAGAAGTACGTGCTGCTGACCGCGCACGTCTACGACACGCTGGGCATCGTCATCGGCAAGGCCGCGTGGGGCAAGCTGACTCCGCAGCAGCAGGCGATGGTCGAGAAGGTGCTGGTGGAAACAGCCAAGTGGACCAACGTCGGCGTGATCGCCGGGGAGCTGGAAGACGAGAAGTTCCTGCGCGACAAGGGCATGACCGTGTCGCCGGCCAACCGGCAGCTGTTCCAGGAGCGGGTCGTCAGGCGCTCGACGCCAGAGCAACTGGGCGCGCGGCCGGGCGACTATGCGCGGCTGCAGGCGCTGGTGAACTAGGGCGCTAGGGCGTTTCGACGAAGGCGCGTTGCAGCGCAATCGACAACTCCGCCACCAAGGCCTCGCGCTGGGGTGACGGGCGCCAGAAGCTGCGGGACGCGATGCCACCGGATTCCCATTCGGGATGGTTGCGCGCCGGCTGCGCGCCACGAACCGCGGCCGCCGCGGCGCGCGTGGGCGCATCGCCGTCCTCTGGCGATTCGGTGGCGATGCGCTGCGTGGCCGCATGGCCGCGCAGTTCCAGCGCCTGCGTGAGCTTCAGCTGCCATGCGGCCAGCGTGAACAGCACGCCGTCTTCCACGGTGAGCTCGTGCACGTCGCGCAGCTTGTTGGCAATCTTGCGCCCGAGCGGCCCCAGGCCCTGCGACACCGCGCCGCCGATGGCGCCGCCGAGTGCCGCGCCCGCGCCCAGCGAGATGCCGGCCACGGCCAGGTCGGCCACAACGCCCACCGCCGCGCCGATGACGGCGCCCTTGCCCAGGCGCAGGCCGGCGTCTTTCATGGCCTCGGGGCTGAAGAAGTCGAGCGTCCAGCGGCCTTCGATGATCGGCAGCGGCGCCTCGTCGGCATCGCCCTGGCGAAAACCGTAGAGCGCGAGCAGGTCGTCGGTGCAGCGCTGGGCCTTGTCGAACACGTCCTTCTGCAGCGCGGCGACCAGGGCCTTGCGGCGCGCATCGTCGGCGAACTCGGTGGACGACACCGTGCGGCGCACAGCCGCGGCATCGACCAGCAGGCTTGCGATGCGCGAGCACGCCGATTCGCGCCGGCGCACGGCCTCGGCGGCCAGCGAATCGACCACGCCGCGCAGCAGATCGCGCCGATCGCGCAGCAGCGTGGCGAGGTCGCCGTACAGGTCCTGCTCGGCGCCGACGAAGGGCGCCGCCGCATCGAAGCGCACCTGCACGTGCAGGCCGTAGGCCGAGAGCAGCTCCTTCCACGCCGGCTCGCGGCTGGCTGCGTCGCGCACGAAGTTGAGCACCGGCAGCACAGGGCGCGCGCAGGAGTTGAGCAGTTCGATCTCGTCGCGGAACTTGGGCAGCACCGGCTCGCGCACGTCGATGACCAGGAAGGCGGCGTCGATGTCGAGCATGGTGCGCAGAACCTTTGCCTCCTGCTCGAACACGCCGTGCGCCTCGGGCCCGCGCAGGAACTGGCGGATGCGCTCCGGTGGCGTCGCCTGCGCGTCGAAGCCGGCGGCAAGGTGCTCGCGCAGCGCGACGGCGTCTTCCAGCCCCGGCGTGTCGAAGAAGCGCACGGCGGCCTCGCCGTTCACCTCGAGATCTACCGATTCGACATGGCGCGTGGTGCCGGGGCGTTGCGACACCTCGCCGAAATCGACGCGCCGCGTGAGCGTGCGCAGCAACGAGGTCTTGCCGGCGTTGGTGTGGCCGACCACAGCGATGCGGATGGCTTGCTGCGTCATGGAGCGATGGCGCTTTCGGGCAGGGCGGCTTCGAGGCGTTCGCTGGCGGCGACGCGTTCCAGGCCGGTGTCGCGCAGCCAGTCGAGCCAGCGCTGCGTGGCGTTGGCACCGGGCGAGTCGGCCAGCCACAGGCGGCATTCGCCGCAATGCGCCAGCACCTCGCGCAGGAAGCGCTCGGTACCGCGGTCGGGGCTGGAGGCGGCGTGGCAGACCATCAGCACCGTGCGTGGATGGACCCGGGCCAGCTGATCGAGCAGGGCGCGGCGTGTGGGGGCGCTGCCGTCGATGCGCTGCGCCTGCGCTGCAATGGCCGCGGGCAGCGCGGCTGGCGGCCAGGGCATGTCGGGCGGCAGCTCGAAGCCGAGCACGAAGATGGCGTCTTGCAGTTCCGATGCAGGCAGGCTCGAAGGCGTGGCGCCGCGCAGGCGGCCCGGGTCGGCATCGACGATGGCGGCCGACGCCATCGCGGCGAAGCGGGCCAGCAGCTTGCGGTAGTAGGGTTCGTGCCAGTCGGGCTGCAGCGCCTTGCGGCAGCTGCGCAGGACGCCTGCGCTCAGCAGCACCAGCGCGATGCGCGGCAGCAGTCCGTAGACCGCGATGCAGCCGGTGAGCCACAGCGCCCAGGTGCGTTGCCCGCCGGCGCTAGCGGCACCAGGGGCGGCCATCACCGTGGCGGCATCGGGCACCGGAAAGCCCAGCTTCGCCGGCAGCCACCCCAGTGCCTGCACGGCACGCACGAAAAATTCCGGCTCGAGGATCGTCGTTTCCCAGCTCAGCGTGTAGCTGCGAAACGCGAGCGCGAACAGCATCGCGGCCAGCACGACCGCGAACGACAGCGACCAGATGCCGTGGCTCACGAGCCCGAAGGCCCAAGGCAGAAGCTTCGCGCGAGACAGCAGCCCCGTGGCCGCGCGCACCAGCACCGGCGCTTGCCCGCGCTTGCCGCCGGCCACGCGCGCAGTGAGCGACAGCCAGATCCAGCCCAGCGAGGCGGTGTTGAAGGAGCCGATCGGCAGCCACAGCCCGACGAGCCACAGCAGCAGCGTCAGCGCATGCAGCCCCAGCAGGCTCGCGAGCGCGACGATCACGTTGATGTGGCGCTCCCCGCCGCCGACCACGTTGCCCGCGAGCCCGAGGCCGGCCACGACGATGAGCGCCGCGAGCCCGAGCAGCACCCAGGGCGCCCATTGCCGGGCACGCGCGAGTTCAGGCTGCAGGCCGATGCGCTCGCCGAGCAGCAGCGCGCGCTCGGTGACCTGGCGGTGGGAATCCGCTGCGCGGGAGGCCGCGGTACGCAGGGCCTGCGCATCGTCGAGCGGACCGTTCTGCTCGGTCCATCGGATCGCCTCGGTGATCACCGCGTCCGTAAAGGCGGGTTCGCGCAGCGCGGTGTTGGTCAACAGGGTCCCTTCGCAGCCAGTCTGTATCTGTATCAGTCATCGAGGCCCGGCGCAGGGCGAGGCCGCGCAAATTATGCCCGGCGCTTTCCGGCCGGCCACGACGCGCCACGACGAAGAACGGGGCCGCGAGCGGCCCCGTTTCACGGGATGAGCGGGGGGTGGGATCAGCGAAGGCCGAAGAACGAAAGCACGGCAACGACCACCACGACTAGACCGACGATGTAGATGATGGAATTCACGCGAGGACTCCTCTGTGTTGAAGATGAATCCAGCATCGCGCGGGCATTGCGGCCCGACTGTCGGCAGGGGGCGGCGCGTGCTGTAGGCGGGTGTGAAGCGCCGGGCCGGAGGGGGCTGTCAGCGTTTACGAGCGGGGCCCAGCGCGCGCTCCAGCAGCCACAGCATCGCCGTGCGGGTCTCTTCCACATCGGCGCCCGCGTCGATGGCCAGCGCGGCGCGGTCGAAGGCGGCCGAGAGCAGCGGGGTGAGGGCGTCCAGCGAAACCTCGTCCTTGCCCACGCCGGCACGCACGAGGCCCTCGCGCAGCGAAGCGGCCGAGGTGGTGTCGTCCAGCGCCATGATTTCTTCCATGCCGAGCACGGCGGGCCCGTCGATCAGCAGCAGCCGCGTGCGGCCCGGCGCCGTCATCGCGTTCAGGTAGGCCTTGCTGCCTTCCAGCAGCGCCTCGCGCGGCGAGAGCTGCTCGGGCGCGGCGGCCTCGATGTCGGCCGCGACGGCCTGGCTTTCGCGCTGCAGCACCTGGCGGAACAGGTCGCGCTTGTCGGCGAAGTGGTGGTACAGCGCGCCGCGCGTGATGCCCGCGGCCACCGCGATCTCGGGCGTGGAGGTGTCGCCGTAGCCCTTGCCGACGAAGAGGGCGCGCGCCGCGTCCAGCAGCGCGAGGCGGGTCGTTTCGGTGCGCTCGCGGTTGGTTATGACCGTCGCCGATGTGGTCTTGCTCATTTACATGCAGCCTGTCTGTAAGTTATATTCAATTTACATGCAGTCTGTATGTTAGATGAAAGGACCCACCGTGAAAGTGACGAGCTACTACCCCGTTCTCATGACCAACGATGTCGCCGGAACGGCGGTTTTCTACAAGACGCACTTCGGCTTCACGCCGCTCTTCACGAGCGACTGGTACGTGCACCTGCAGCTGGCTGACGAGCCCTCGGTGAACCTGGCCGTGCTCGACGGCCGGCACGAGACCGTCCCGGCCGCGGCGCGCGGTCAGGTGGCAGGCGGCACGCTGCTGAACTTCGAGGTGGACGATCCCGATGCGGTGCACGACCGGCTGAAGGCCGCCGGCCTGCCGATCCTGCTGCCGCTGCGCGACGAGGCCTTCGGCCAGCGCCACTTCATCACGCGCGATCCGAACGGGGTGCTGATCGACGTGATCAAGCCGATCCCGCCGTCGGGCGAATTCGTGGCGCAGTACGAGGCGGGCGCCCTCCCGACCTGAAGGCCGGTCAGGCGCGCAGCGCTTCGTCTTCTTCCAGGCTGTCGCCCAGGAAGCCGCCGCTCTGGTGTGCCCACAGCCGCGCGTACAGCCCGCCCTGGGCCATCAGCGTGCGGTGGTCGCCTTCTTCCACCACGCGGCCTTCGTCGAGCACGATGAGCCGGTCCATCGCGGCGATGGTCGAGAGCCGGTGGGCGATGGCGATCACGGTCTTGCCTTCCATCAGCGTGTAGAGGCTCTGCTGGATGGCGGCTTCCACCTCGGAGTCGAGCGCGCTGGTGGCTTCGTCGAGCAGCAGGATCGGCGCGTCCTTCAGCATCACGCGGGCGATGGCCACGCGCTGGCGCTGGCCGCCCGAGAGCTTCACGCCGCGCTCGCCCACGTGCGCCTCGTAGCCGCGCCGGCCTGTGGCGTCGCCCAGCGTCTGGATGAAGTCGTGCGCCTCGGCGCGTTTGGCTGCCGCCTCGATCTGCTCCTTCGTCGCGTCGGGCCGGCCGTAAGCGACGTTGTCGGCGACCGAGCGGTGCATCAGCGAGGTGTCCTGCGTCACCATGCCGATATGGCCGCGCAGCGAGTCCTGAGTGACGTGCGCTATATCTTGTCCGTCGATGAGGATGCGGCCGCTTTCCAGGTCGTGGAAGCGCAGCAGCAGGTTCACCAGCGTCGACTTGCCCGCGCCCGAGCGGCCGACCAAGCCGATTTTCTCGCCGGGCTTCACGGTCAGCGTGAGGTCGTCGATCACGCGGCGGCCCGCGTCGCCATAGCGGAAGCTCGCGTGCTCGAAGCGCACCTCGCCGCGCGGCACTTCGAGCGCCCGGGCATCGGCCGCGTCGAGCACGGTGCGCGGGCGCGACAGCGTCTTCATGCCGTCCTGCACCGTGCCGATGTTCTCGAACAGGCTGGTCATCTCCCACATGATCCAGTGCGACATGCCCTGCAGCCGCAGCGCCATCGCGGTGGCCGCCGCCACGGCGCCGATGCCGACCGCGCCGTGCGACCACAGCCACAGTGCCACGCCCGCCATGCCGGCCGTGAGGCCCATGCTCAGCGTGTGGTTGACGATCTCGAAGGCGCTCACCAGGCGCATCTGGCCGTAGCCCGTCTTCATGAACTCGCGCATCGCGTCGCGCGCGAAGCCGGCCTCGCGCTGCGTGTGCGAGAACAGCTTGACGGTCGCGATGTTGGTGTAGGCGTCGGTCACCCGGCCGGTCATCAGCGCGCGGGCGTCGGCCTGCTCCTTGCCGACCTTGCCCAGGCGCGGCACGAAGTACACCAGCGAACCGATGTAAAGCGCCAGCCAGATCAGGAAGGGCCAGACCAACTGCGCGTCGAGCACGCCCACAAGAATGATCATGGTGGCCACGTACACGCCCATGGCCACCAGCACGTCGGCCAGCACGAACACCGTGTCGCGCACCGCCAGCGCGGTCTGCATGACCTTGGCCGTGATGCGGCCCGCGAACTCGTCCTGGTAGAAGGCCATGCTCTGGCCCAGCATCAGCCGGTGGAAGTTCCAGCGCAGGCGCATCGGCAGGTTCACCGCGAGCGTCTGGTGCTTCACGATGGTCTGCAGCGCCACCACCACGATGCTGATGACGAGGAAGGCCGCCAGCCACATGAGCGTGCCGCCGCGCTCCTGCCACAGGCGCGAGGGCTCCTGGCCCGCGAGCCAGTCGACGATGCGCCCGAGGATGGCGAACAGCGCTGCCTCGAAGATCGACATGGCGGCGGTGAGCACCGCCATCACCGCGATCTTGCCGCGCACGCCGTGCGTGCAGGCCCAGAGAAAGGCGAAGAAGCCCTGCGGCGGCATCGGAGGCTCGGCGGCAGGGTAGGGATGAAGGAGTTTTTCGAAGAAGCGGAACAAGAGCGAGGTCTCCCGGAGAGCTCAGGACTTTAGCCGTGCATGCATGACCTTGCCCCGAAAAGGTGCGTTCTTCAGGAAGCGTTCAGCGGGCCGCGCGGCTTGCCCTGGCTCGCCGCAGGCGGGCCCAGCCGCTCGCCCAGGAAGTCGATGAAAGTACGCAGCTTGGGCGCCATGTACTGCCGGCTCGTGTAGACCGCGAAGAGCGTCACCGGCGTGGCCTCGAAGTCCGGCAGCAGCCGCAGCAGCCGGCCCTGCGCGATGTCGTCGTCGATCAGCCAGGTGGGCATGTAGGCGATGCCCATGTCCGCGCGCACCGCGTGCAGCGTGAGCGTGGTGTCGTCCGAGCGCATGGCCGGCGCCAGACGCAGCGGAAACATCCGCCCGCCCGGGCCCTTGAGCGCAAGGTTGTCCAGGTTCACGTAGCTCGGCACGATGGCGCCCAGCTTCGCGAGGTCGGCCGGCACGGCGGGCACGCCGCCCATGCGCTCCAGGTAGGCGGGCGTGCCGGCGAGGAAGAAGGGCACCCGGCACAGCGGTCGGGCGATCAGCGCGGGCGAGGGCTCCTGCGTGGCGCGCAGCGCGAGGTCGTAGCCGTCGGCCGCGAGGTCGACCTTGCGGTTCTCCAGGTGCATGTCGACCAGCACTTCCGGGTACTTCTCGCGGTAGTCGGCCAGCACCCGGGCGAAGCGCGGCGTGGCGCACCACACGGGCGCGCTCACCTTGAGCTGGCCGCGCGGCACGTCGCTGGTCTGGCCGATGGCGGCCTCGGCCTCGTCGAGCAGATCGAGCGCGCGGCGGCTCTGTTCGTACCAGGCGGTGCCGGCCTCGGTCAGGCTCAGGTGCCGGCTGGAGCGATGCAGCAGCCGTGCGCCCAGCGACTTCTCCAGCTGCGCCACGTGCTTGCTCGCCATCGGCGCAGACATGCCCAGCCGCCCGGCCGCGGCCACGAAGCTGCCCGCTTCCACGACTTCGCGGAACACCCGCAGGCTGGTCATCCGGTCCATGTGCGCATCCTTGTCGAAGATTTCCTGGCAGGAACTGATCCGATGCATCGTAGCCTGTCGATTTCCTTGGAGGAAATGTCTACAGTCGATCCAACGCTTTCATCGAGGAGCATCGACTTGACCCACGACAACACTTCCGCTTCGCCCCGCCTGCCCACGTATTTCATCTCGCACGGCGGCGGCCCCTGGCCCTGGATGAAGAAGGAGATGGGCCCGACCTACGACCGGCTCGAAGCCTCGCTGGCCGACATGCCCCGCCAGATCGGCCGCACCCCCGCCGCCATCCTGATGGTGTCGGCCCACTGGGAGGCGCCCGCCTTCACCGTGCAGGGCAACGCCAGGCCGCCCATGATCTACGACTACGGCGGCTTTCCCCCGCATACCTACGAGGTGCACTACGACTCGCCCGGCTCGCCCGAACTGGCGCAGCGCGTGCAGTCGCTCATCGCCGCTGCCGGCCTGCCGGTGCAGATCGACCCCGAGCGCGGCTACGACCATGGCATGTTCTCGCCCATGGCCGCCATCTACCCCAAGGCCGACGTGCCGGTGGTCCAGCTGTCGCTGCGCCGCGGCCTCGACCCCGCCGAGCACCTCGCGCTGGGCCGCGCGATCGCACCGCTGCGCGACGAGAACGTGCTGATCGTCGGCAGCGGGCTGAGCTACCACAACCTGCGCAACTTCGGTCCGCAGGCGCACGGAGTGTCGAAGGCTTTCGATGACTGGCTCGACGCTGCCGTCGTGAAGAGCACGGCCGGCGAGCGCAACGCGCAACTGCTGCAGTGGGATTCAGCCCCGGCGGCGCGCATGGCGCATCCGCGCGAGGAGCATCTGATTCCGCTGATGGTGGCCGTTGGCGCGGCAGAAGGCGAAGCCGGCGAACGCGTGTATCACGAGGATGCGTTCATGGGCGGGCTCGTGGTGTCGAGCTTCCGGTTCGGCGGCTGAAGCTTCAGCCGCGCCGAACGCCATCGGCATCGACCAGCCCCACCCGCGTCTGCCGGCCCCAGGTTCCGCGCCCCGTCAGGAACATCCACCAGCCCCATGCCGCACCCGTGTGCCGCAGGATCTGGAAGGTGAAGGGCTCGATCAGCGCGGCTGCGAAGGCCTGCACGAAGTTGGCTTCGCTGCCGTTGCCGACCCAGCGCCGGTACAGGTGCACCGACCACAGGTGGAAGACGAGGTCGAGCACGATCTTCGCGCCGATCACGCCGGCCACCGGCGCCAGCACCCCGAGGTTGCCGCGCGCCAGGTACACCAGCAGCAGGCCGAAGGCGGCAAGGCCATAGAGCGGCTGCAGCGTGTCGACGGCCTTCACCGGCAGCATCGCGACGCCGAGCCAGCCGTAGCGCCGGTCGCCGACCATCGCGCGGTACCAGAACTGCGTCTGCAGGAAGCCGCCGAACCAGCGGCGGCGCTGGCGCAGGAAGGCGCCGGTGCTGCTCGGCGCGTCGGTGTGCGCCTGCGCGTCGCCGAGCACGCGCACGGTCCACGGCAGGCTGTGGGCCTGGGCGTGGCGGTGCAGGCGGTGGATGAGTTCGTAGTCCTCGACCAGGCAATCGGTGTCGAAGCCGCCGACCGCGCGCACCGCCTCGGTGCGAAAGCCCGCGAAGGCGCCCGAGATCAGCAGCAGGCCGTTGACGCGCATCCATGCATAGCGCGAGAGGAAGTTGCGGATGTACTCGTAGGTCTGGAACCACTGGAAACAGCGGCCGGCCAGCGTGCGGCTGCACACGGGCGTGATGACGCCGGTGGCGGCGACCAGTTCCGGCTCCTCCGAGAAGGCGCGGCGCACGGCGCCGATGGCGCGCCTGTCGAGCAGGGTGTCGCCGTCGACCGTGAGCACGATGTCGGTGTCGATGCGCAGGATGCCCGCGTTCAGCGCCACCGCCTTGCCGCCGTGCGGCAGCCGCAGCCAGCGCAGCGACGGATGCAACGTGCTGGGCGCGCTCAGCTCGCCGGGCTCGGGAGCGACGAGCCCGTAGCGCGTGGTGAGCAGCTCGGCCGTGCCGTCGCTCGAGCCGTCGTCGGCGATCACGATGCGCTCGGGCAGGTCGGTCTGGGCGAGCAGGGCGGCCAGCGTCACCGGCAGAACGGCGGCCTCGTTGTGCGAGGCGACGATCACGCCCAGGGTGTTGCGCCGGGCGGCCGCAGCGGGTGAAGGCGTCGGCCGGGGCCGCAGGATCGGCAGCGTCATCCACGCGACGAACAGCAGCAGCACCGTGTCGTAGAGCACGTAGGCCACGCCCACCGACCACGCCCCGACATCGACCGCCTTGAACGCCATGGCGAAGAGCAGCACCCACAGCACGAGCACGCTCCCATGGATGAGCCAGCTGCGCAGCGGCGTGGCGGGGGGAGACAGGCGCGGCGACGCGGCCAGGAAGGCGCTTTGTAGAGGATCGTTCAAGGGAAGTGGGCCCGGGCGGCTGTCGATCGGTCGGTCGGAGGTTCGTGATACGCAAATACTCGGCCTGCGGTTTCGAAAAGCCCGGGGAATGCCCGGACAATCGCACGCGCTCCCGACTGAGTCGGCCCCCGCCCGAAAATTCCCCGCATGCTCGCACAAACCCGCTACACCCGAACCGCGATCGCGCTGCACTGGCTGATCGCGGTGCTCATGATCGTCAACATCGCGCTGATCCTGCTGGTCGACCGCTATCCCGACGACTGGGTGCGCCCGGCCGTCGACACCCACAAGTCCATAGGCATCACGGTGCTGGGCCTGGTCATCATGCGCATCCTCTGGCGCGCCACGCACCGGCCGCCGGCCATGCCGGGCTCCTACGGCGCCTTCGAGCGCTTCGCCGCCCACCTGGCGCACGGCGCGCTGTACGTGCTGATGATCCTGCTGCCGCTGTCGGGCTGGATGCACGACTCGGCCTGGAAGGACGCCGCCACGCACCCGATGCAGCTCTTCGGCCTGTTCGAATGGCCGCGCATCGGCTGGATCATGGCCATCGAGCCGACGGTGAAGGAGACCTGGCACACCGTGCTGGGCGGCGTGCACGAATGGGCCGGCTACGTGCTTTATGTGCTAGTCGGGCTGCACGTGCTGGCCGCGCTGAAGCACCAGTTCCTCGACGGCGAACGCGAACTGCAGAGGATGTGGCCATGAACGCCGACCTCATCGCGCGCATCGACGCGCTCTCGACCCATCACGACGCGGTGCACGAGGGCGTGCGCGTGCGCTGGCGCCGCTTCGGCACGGACGCCAGCCGGCCACCGCTGGTGCTGCTGCACGGCGGCCACGGCAGCTGGATGCACTGGCTGCTCAATGCAGAAGCCCTCTCGGCCGGCCGCACGCTGTGGCTGCCCGACATGCCGGGCTTCAACGAATCCGACGCACCGCCGCGCGTGGCATCCGGCGAAGATCCGCTGCAGCCGCTGCTCGCCGCGCTGGGCGGCACGCTCGACCGGCTCATCGGCGCAGGTACCGTCATCGACCTGGGCGGCTTCTCCTTCGGCGGGCTGACGGCCGCGCGCTTCGGCGCCGGTCGCGGTGCGGTCCGTCGCCTCGCGCTGATCGGCAGCGGCGGCCACGGCACGCTGCGGCGCATGACGGCGCAGATGATCAACTGGCGCGCCGCCCCCGACCGCGAGGCCGAGCGCGCGGCGCTGCTGCACAACCTGGCGGCGCTGATGCTGCATGACGCGGCCGCCATCGACGAGCTGGCGTTCGCCATCCACGACGTCTCCTGCCACGGCACGCGCTTTCGCAGCAAGGAGGTGTCGCAGTCGGGCGGGCTGCAGCAGGCGCTGGCCACGATGGGTGTGCCGACGCTGCTGCTGTGGGGCGAGTTCGACGTTACGGCCGATCCGCGCCCGCTGGTGGCTCAACTGGCGGCCGAAGGGCCGGCGCGCGAAGGCGTGGTGATCGACGGCGCCGGGCACTGGGCGCAGTACGAGCGCGCCGACGAGGTCAACGCGCGGCTCGTGGAGTTCTTCCGCTGAGCCTCGCTGCAGCTGTTATTGCTGCTGCTTCACCAGCCCCAGCTTGCGGATGATGTCGCCCCACTGGTCGTAGGTCGAGCGCGTCAGGTCGGCCAGCTGCTTCGGGCTCGACGACTCGGCCTCGTACGCGCCCTGGCGGAAGAAGTCGCGCGTGGCGGGCATCGCCAGCACCTGGGCCAGCGCGGCATTGAGCTTTTCGACCACCGGTGCCGGCATGCGCGCCGGGCCATAGAAGCCCAGCCAGCTCGGCATGTCGACGCCGCTCACGCCCTGTTCGCCCATGGTGGGCACGTCGGGCAGCATCGGACTGCGCTTCGGTGCGGCCACGGCCAGCATGCGCACCTTGCCGGTGGCCGTGTTCTGGATGGCATTGGGCGCCGCGTCGAAGTAGTACTGCACACGGCCCGCGAGGAAGTCCCTGGCCGCGTCGGCGCCGCCCTTGTACGGCACATGTACCACGTCCAGCCCGGCCTGCCGCGCAAAGGCTTCGCCGTAGATGTGCGAGGAGGTGCCGGTGCCGAAGGAGGCATAGCTCATCTTCCCCGGGTTGGCCTTGATGTACGCCACCAGTTCCTGCACCGTGCGCGCCGGCACGCTCGCATGCACGGTCAGCACCAGCGGGCCGCGCGCGCCGAGCGAGATCGGCGTGAGGTCCTTGAACGGGTCGTAGCGCACCTGCGCCAGCGTCTGCGGGTTCTGCGTCACCACGGAGGAGGGCGCGTACATGAAGGTGTAGCCGTCGGGCGCGGCGCGGATCACCTCCTCGGTCGCGAGGATGAAGCTCGCGCCCGGCCGGCTCTCCACGATCACCGGCGTCTGCAGCACCTCGCCGAGCTTGTTGGCGACGAAGCGCGCCTGCGCGTCCGAGGCGCCGCCGGCCGCCAGGCCCAGCACGATGCGGATGGTGCGGCCCTTTTCCGGAAAGGGCGCGGTGGCATGCGCAAGCAGCGCAGGCATGGCGGCACCGAGCGCGAGGCACGCGGCAATCCGGCGGCGGGAAAGGGGCTTGTCGTTCATTGCTTGACCAGCCCCACCTGCTGCACCATCGCGCCCCAACTGTCGTAGGTGGAGCGCGTGATGCTGGCGAATTCCTCCGGCGAGGTCGCTCCCGCCTCGTAACCGCCGCTGCGATAGAACTCCTGCACCTGCGGCATCGCCAGCACCTTCGTGAGTGCCGTGTTGAGCTTCGCGACCACCGGCGCCGGCATGCGCGCCGGACCGTAGAAGCCCAGCCAGCTCGGCAGGTCGAGCCCGGCGTAGCCCTGCTCGGCGAACGTGGGCACGTCGGGCAGCGCCGCGATGCGCGCATTGGAGGCCACCGCGAGGATCTTCACTTTGCCGCTGGAGGCCGTGATGATGGCCGAGGAGGCCGAGTCGAACATGTACTGCACGCGCCCGCCGATCAGGTCCTTCGCCGCGTCGGAGCCGCCCTTGTACGGAATGTGCACCGCGTCGATGCCGGTCTTCTTCACGAAGGCCTCGCCGTAGATGTGCGAAGAGGTTCCCGCGCCGAAGGAGGCATAGCTCACCTTGCCCGGGTGTGCCTTCACGTAGGCCACCAGCTCCTTCACGTTGTTCACCGGCACGCTGGTGCTCAGCGACAGCACCAGCGGCCCGCGCCCGCCCATCGAGATGGCGGTGAAGTCCTTGAACGGGTCGTAGGGCACCTGCGCGAAGGTGTGCGGGTTCTGCGCCATGGTGGACGAGGGCGCGTACAGCAGCGTGTAGCCGTCGGGCTGGGCGCGCGACACCTCGTTGGCCGCCAGCATGGTGCTGGCGCCGGGCTTGTTGTCGACGATCACGCTGGTGTTCAGAACCTCGCCGAGCTTCTGCGCAACGATGCGCGCCTGCGCGTCGGTGCCGCCGCCGGGCGTGAAGCCCACGACGATGCGGATGGGCTTGCCGCGCGCCGGGAAGTCCTGCGCCATGGCCAGGGGCGCGAGGCCCAGAAGGACTGCGGCGCCGATGGCCGAGCCGAAGGCACGGCGGGTGCCGTGGGGTTTCTTCATCGATGTCTCCGTTGGAATGCTTCTTTAATATTGATCTTGAAATCCATAAAAATCCATATTTACTAGGGAATACCCCAAATATTGGACTTTTAACTTTCAAAAAATGGAAAGTGAAATCAAAATACGACGAAACAAGCCAAGCCGAGAACGCATTCATGAAAACTGTCGTCCGTACCGACGAACGCATCCTGTCCTCCGACATCTTCGACCGCGACAGCCGCGTCAAGCGGCCTGACCACGGCAGCTGGGCCGAGCCCGGCAAGAGCATCCCGGTCTATCACCGCTGCGGCGTGCTGGTGGTGGGCGGCGGCCCCTCCGGCACCGCGGCCGCCGCCGCCGCCGCCCGCGCGGGCGCCGACGTGGCGCTGCTCGAGCGCTACAACCACCTGGGTGGTCTTTCAACCGGCGGGCTCGTCATCTGGATCGACCGCATGACCGACTGGGAAGGCAAGCTGGTCATCCGCGGCTTCGCCGAGGAGCTGTTCGACCGCCTGCCGGCCGAGGCCATCGCCGGCCCGGCGCGCGAGGACTGGGGCTCGCAGGACGCCGCCAAGGCCGCCCACTGGTCGCAGCGCACCGCCGCCTACCACGGCGTCGTCACCTGGTCGCCCACCATCGACCCCGAGCGGCTCAAGCTGCTCTCGCAGGAGATCGTGCTGGAGCGCCAGGTCAAGCTCATCTATCACTCGTGGGCCGCCATTCCCATCGTGCAGGACGGCGCCGTCAAGGGCGTGGTGTTCGAGAGCAAGGAAGGCCGCATGGCCATCATGGCCGACGTGGTGGTCGACGCCACCGGCGACGGCGACCTGTTCGCCCGCGCCGGCGCCGAGTACGTGAACGACATCGAGGAGGCCGACGTGCATCACTGCATGAACACCTCGTGGCTCTTCGGCGGCGTGGACATGAACCGCTGGATCGAATTCAAGGCCGGCCAGCCCGAGGCCTTCACCGCCTTCATGGCGGGCGGGCGCGAGCAGTGCGGCCTGTTCGAGCGGCCCTTCGTCTCCTGGCGCAACGACGTGGCACTCTTCATGGGGCCGCGCCAGTCGGGCTACTCGGCGCTCGACGTGGACGACCTCACGGCAGTGGAGGTGCGCTCGCACCGCGCGATGGCCGCGCACCTGGACTACTTCCGCGCCCATGCGCCGGGTTTCGAGAACGCCTACCTGATGCTGAGCGCGCCGCAGATCGGCGTGCGCCATGCGCGGCGCCTCGTCGGCGTGGGCTCGGTGCTGCGCAGCCAGTGGCCCGACGGCGTGCCGCTGGCCGACGAGATCGGCGTGTCGCCCGCCGTCTCGCCCAAGTTCCCGAACATCTCCATTCCCTACGGCGCGCTGGTGCCCAGGCAGCTCGACGGCCTGCTGGCCTGTGGGCGCCACATCTCCTGCGACCGCAACTCGCATGGCTTCATGCGCGAGATCCCGCAGTGCTGGATCACCGGCCAGGCGGCAGGCATGGCCGCGGCGCTGGCCTCGCGCGGCGACATCGCGCCGCGCTTCGTCGACGTGGGCGCGCTGCAGTCCGCGCTGCTGGAGCAGGGCGTGTACCTGCGTGCCGGTGCCGGGCAGGGCGACAGCGCCCCGCTGGCCACGGCCGAGGCCGGCGCCTGATGGGCCTGCACTGGAACTCGCGCGGCCATGAACCCGGCAACCCTCCGTCCGCGAGCCTCTACATTCGGGAGTCCCGATCCTGAGAGTCTTGCGAAGGGTTCCTCCATGTCCACCGAAAAGAACGACACCTCTTTCCCCCCGGCCGAACAGCAGGCCGACGCGCGCGGCGAGCGCTCCGACACCGTGAGCGCGCTGGAGCGCGGCATCTCCGTGCTGCGCTGCTTCAGCGAAGACCGCCCGGTGCTCGGCCATGCCGACCTGGCGCGCATGACCGGCATTCCGCGCGCCACCGTCAACCGGCTGGTCGCCACGCTGCTCTCGCTGGGCATGCTCAAGCCGGCGCAGGCGGCCGACCGCTTCATGCTCGGGCCGGGCGTGGTGTCGCTCTCGCGTGTGTTCCTCGGCAGCCTCGACGTGCGCGCCGCCGCGCGGCCCAGCATGCAAGCGATGGCGGAAGAGGTCGGCGCCTCCGTCTACCTGGCCGTGCGCGACGGCATGGAGATGGTGCTGATCGAAGCCTGCCGCCCGCGCTCGTCAATGCTTTCTGCGCGGCTGGACGTCGGCTCGCGCGCGCCGCTGGCCAACTCGGCGCTCGGCCGCGCGTACCTCTCGGCGCTGCCGGAGGCGCAGCGCAACCAGCTCATCGATTCGATGCGCCTGCTGCGCGGCCCCGAGTGGGACAGCATCGCGCCTGGCATGAACCGCGCCATCGGCGAATCGAAGCGGCTGGGCTACTGCCTCTCGCTGGGCGAGTTCCACCGCGAGATCAACTCGGTGTCGGTGCCGCTCATCGGGCCCGACGGCGAGGTGATGGCGCTCAACGGCGGCGGCGCCGCCTTCGTCTTCACCGAGGAGCGCCTGCGCAACGAACTCGCGCCGCGCCTGCACGACATCGCGCTGAGCATCGCGCGAGACATCGGCGGCCACGTGCCGACGCCCACACCCACACCCTCGCCGGGCTAGCAGGCCCGGCCGGGGCCCGATCCCCACGACACAAGAAAGAACGGAGACACAGGTCATGCACCTGAGCGATGAAGAAAAGGCCATGTACGACGGGCGCGACGGCCCGGCGGTGCAGAAGGCGATGGACCTGCTGGTGCGCTACGGCGAAGCATTGGGCGCCGAGCGACTGGTCGAGACGCGCAACGTCTGCGCCACCATCACCTCGACCACGCCCTTCCAGCGCGACTTCGCGCTCGCCAAGGGCGGCGGCATGGACGCGGTGTTCTCCGAATTCAGCCTCGACAGCCAGGAGACCGTCGAGATCCCGAAGTTCAAGGTCTTCACCAGCCACCTGCAGCTGGGCTTCGACCCCGGCCAGCCCGAACGCATGGGCGTGAGCGAGGAGATCGTGCGTTTCTACGAGAAGAGCGAGCGCCACGCCGCCGGCCTCGGCGCGCAGATCATGAACACCTGCACGCCCTACCAGGTCGGCAACATCCCGACGCGCGGCGAGCACTGCGCATGGATGGAGTCGTCGGCGGTCGTGTACTGCAATTCGGTGCTGGGCGCGCGCACCAACACCGAAGGCCGCGAGAGCACTGGCGCGGCCATGCTCACCGGCCGCATTCCCTACTGGGGCTACCACCTCGACCAGAACCGCCACGCCACGCACGTGGTCGAGCTCGACATCGATGTCGAGTCGGTGCAGGACTGGGGCCTGCTGGGCTACTACATCGGAGAGCACGTGCAGGAGCGCGTGCCGGTGGTGCACAGCCGGCGCGGCATCTCGCGGGTGCCGAACCTGCCGAGGCTCAAGCACTTCGGCGCGGCGGCGTCGTCTTCGGGCGGCGTGGAGATGTATCACATCGCCGGCGTCACGCCCGAGGCGCTCACGCTCGAACAGGCACTGGGCGGGCGCGCCCCGGTGCAGGTGCTGCGCTACGGCGAGGCCGAGCGCCGCGCCACCTACGAGAAGATCAACATCACGGCGAAGGACGTCGAGGTGCAGTACGTGATGCTGGGCTGCCCGCACTACACCATCGAGCAGATCTGGGAGGCCGCGCAGCTCATCGAAGGGCGCAAGGTGCACCCCGACTGCGAGCTGTGGATCTTCACGCCCCGCGCCATCAAGGCGCTGGCCGACCGCAACGGCTACACCAGGATCATCGAGGACGCGGGCGGCATCATCATGGGCGACAGCTGCTCCGCCATGAGCCGCGCCATGCCCAAGGGCACGAAGACCGTCGCGCTCGATTCGGCCAAGCAGGCCCACTACCTGCCCGCCATCCTCGGCGTGCAGGCCTGGTTCGGCAGCACGGCCGAATGCATCGATGCTGCATGCACGGGCCGCTGGAACGGGGGCTACGCATGAGCGCCGCGCCGGGCCGCCCCAAGCAAGCTCGCACCGCAGTGCGAAGCACGGAGGTATTGCAATGAACGCCGAAGTCATTACCGAACAACGGACCATCGTCATCCGCGGCCGCAAGGTGGTGGGCGGCGTCGCGGAAGGCGAGGCGCTGGTCACGCGCGACCGCATCTCGGGCTGGGGCGGCATCGACCCGCGTACCGGCACCGTCGTCGAGACTCGGCACGAGCTGCGCGGGCAGAGCTTCGCGGGCAAGGTGCTGGTGTTTCCGGGCGCCAAGGGCTCCTCGGGCTGGTCGGCCATGTTCCACATGACGCGGCTCATGAAATCGGCGCCGGCCGCTTTCCTGTTCAACGAGATGACGACCAAGATGGCGCTGGGCGCGGTGGTCACGCATGCGCCTTCGATGACCGACTTCGAGCGCGACCCGCTCGAATGCATAGAGACCGGCGACTGGGTGCGCGTGGACGCCGACCGCGGCGTGGTCGAGATCACGAAGAAGAAACAGGAAGGTGCCGAATGACCCGACCGCTACGCAGCAACTTCCCGCGCGGCTCCTACCTCTGGTCGGTGCGCAACGCGCACTGGCGCGCGCTCGGCATCCCGGAGGAGGACTGCGAGAAGCCCAAGATCGCGATCGTCAACAGCTCCTCCGAGCTGGCCGCCTGCTTCAGCCACCTCGACCGCGTGGCGGCGGAGATCAAGGAGGCCATCCGCGCGGCGGGCGGCGTGCCCTTCGAGATCCGCACGGCCGCGCCCAGCGACTTCATCACCGGCGCCGGCGCGCGCGGCGCCTACATGCTGGCGGCGCGCGACCTCGTCACCAACGACATCGAGGTGGCCGTCGAAGGCGCGCAACTCGACGGCATGGTCTGCCTCACCTCCTGCGACAAGACCGTGCCGGGCCAGCTCATGGCGGCCGCGCGGCTGAACATCCCGACGCTGCTCGTGCCCTGCGGCTACCAGCCCAGCGGCGAGTACAAGGGCCACCACATGGACATCGAGGAGGTGTTCATCGGTGCGATGCACGCCGTCACCGGCAACCTGCCGGTGGAAGAACTCGTGGGCATGAGCCGGGAGGCCATCCGCGGCCCCGGCGTGTGCTCGGGCCTGGGCACGGCGAACTCGATGCACATCGTCTGCGAGGCGCTCGGCATGGCGCTGCCGGGCAGCGCGCCGGTCGCGGCGCTGAGCCCGAAGATGATGGCCGACGTGCGCGCGGCCGGCACGCGCATCGTGCAGATGGTGTGGGACGACCTGAAGCCCCGCGACATCCTCACGCCCGGCGCCTTCGCCAACGCGGTGCGCGCGGTGCTGTCCATCGGCGGCTCGCTCAACACCGCCAAGCACCTGCAGGCGGTGGCGACCGAGGGCGAGACCGGTGTCGACGTGTACGGCATGTTCGAGCGCCTCGGCCCCGAGACGCCGGTGCTGGCCGGCGTGCGTCCCATCGGCAACGACTCCATCGAAGCCTTCGAGGCGGCCGGCGGCTGCCGCGCGCTGATGAAGCAGCTGGAGCCGCTGCTCGACACCGGCGCGCGCACCGTCACCGGCGGTACGGTCGCCGACAACCTGCGTGATGCCGAGGTGGCGAACGCCGAAGTGATCCGCCCCATTGGCCGCCCGGTGGCGCCGCTGCCGGCCATCGTGCTGCTGCGCGGCAACCTCGCGCCCGAGTCGGGCCTCATCAAGACCGGCATCGCCGAGCGCAAGGTGCGGCGCTTCGCCGGCCCGGCCGTGTGCTTCTGGACTTCGGACGCCGCCATCGCCGCGCTGAAGAAGGGCGAGATCGTGCCCGGCCAGGTCGTCGTGATGCGCGGCGCCGGTGCCTGCGGCGGCCCGGCGATGGGCGGCGGGGCGTCGCGCGTGGTCTTCGCCGTCGACGGCGCGGGGCTGGGCGACCAGGTGGCGCTGCTGACCGACGGGCATCTCTCGGGCCTGGTCTGCAAGGGGCTGGTGGTGGCCGAGGTGTCGCCAGAGGCCGCGCTCGGCGGTCCGCTCGGGTTGGTGCGCGACGGCGACGTCATCACCATCGACCTCGACGCGCGCCGGCTCGACATCGACCTGACAGACGCCGAACTGCAGGCGCGCCGCGACGACTGGCAGGCGCCGCCGCCGGTGCACGACACCGGCTGGCTGCAGCAGTACCGGCGCAACGTGGGGCCGCTTTCGAAGGGCGCCGTCCTCGTGCGCGTCGAGCGCACCGCGCCCCCGGGCTAGACCTCTTCCGATCACGGCTTTCGCCAACCGGTGCGGACCCCCGTCCGCATCCGGTGGCGCAGCCCTGCGCGGTCGTTCCGAGTTTTTCAACCCAAGAGAAGAAGCAGGAGACAAGAAACCATGAAGAGAATCTTGATGTGGTCGGCGCTGGGGCTGGCCGGCACCGGCGTTGCACAGGCGCAATCCAGCGTGACCGTGTTCGGCGTGATGGACCTCGGCATCCAGTACACGAACGGCGCCGGTCCGGGCGGCGGCTCGGTGAAGTCGCTGTCCAACGGCGGGCTTTCCACCAGCCGGCTGGGCTTTCGCGGCACCGAGGACCTGGGCGGCGGCCTGCGCGCGGGTTTCTGGCTCGAAGGCAGCCTGAACCCCGACACCGGCACCGGCCGCCCGAGCAATTCCAACAATCAGGCAAGCGGCGCGGGCACGGCGGGCCCCATCACCTTCGACCGCATGTCCTTCGTGAGCCTGTCGTCGGACAAGCTGGGCGAGCTGCGGCTGGGCCACGACTTCATTCCCACTCACTACAACAGCATCTACTTCGACCCGTTCAACGCCAACGGCGTGGCGCGCGCGGGCAACCTCACCTTCGCGGCCGTGGGCACCGGGCCGCTGCCCACCACCATCACCGGCAGCAACACGGTGAGCTACTGGCTGCCGCCCAACCTCGGCGGCTTCTACGGCATGGCGATGGTGGGCATCGGCGAGAACGACTCGACCCTGGCGAACCGCCACGACGGCAACTTCGCGGGCGCGCGCTTCGGCTTCGCATCGGGCGCCTTCGACGTGGCGGCGGCCGTCACGCGCTCGAAATTCAATGCCACCGCCACTGTCGGCAACTACACGCACGCCAACATCGGCGGCTCGTGGGACGCGGGCTTCGCCAAGTTCTTCGCGCTCTACAACAAGGTGACGGTGAAGCTGGCGGCCGGCACGGTGCGCAAGAACACGGCCGAGATCGGCGCGCACATCCCGGCCTTCGAGGTGGGGCGCATCCGCATCAGCTACGCCTACCTCGACGACCGCAGCGACGAGAGCCTGCGCAACGCCAACGGCATGCCGCGCAACCGCGACGACGCGCGGCAGTTCGGCATCGGCTACGTGCACAACCTCTCCAAGCGCACCGCGCTCTACGGCACCTACGCACGGCTGATGAACAGCGGGCAGGCGCGCTACGTGGTCAGCGGCGGCGTGGCGCCGGCGGCCGGGCATCGCTCGACCGGCTGGGAATTCGGCGTGCGCCATCTCTTCTGAAGCGGAGGGCCGTCATCATGCGACGCAGAACACTCGCCCTGGCGGCCCTTGCCGCCGCCACGGCATTGCCCGGCACGGCGGCATGGAGCGCCGACACATTCCCCAACAAGCCGCTGAAGCTGATCGTCGGTTTCGCGGCCGGCGGCGGCGCCGACGTGCTCACGCGCATCATCGCGGAGGGCCTGTCCAAGCAGCTCGGCCAGCAGGTGATCGTGGAGAACCGCCCCGGCGCCGACGGCGTGCTGGCCGCGCAGGCCACCTCGTCGGCCAGGCCCGATGGCTACACGCTGCTGATGGGCACCAACACCGCCATGGTGGCCGCGCCCACGCTACGGCCGACGCCGCCCTACGACCCCTTCAAGGCCTTCACGCCGATCAGCTCGGCCGGGCAGTTCTCGATGTTCCTGGTGGTGCCTGCGAGCCTGCCGGTGAAGAGCGTGAACGAGCTGCTCGCGCTGGTGGCGTCGAAGCCCGGCGCGCTCAATTCGGCGTCGAGCAACAGCGCCTCGGAGCTCGCGATGCTGCAGCTGCTGGGCGACCGCAAGGTGGTCAACGCGCGCTACAAGGGCGACATGCAGGCCATGACCGACCTGCTGGGTGGGCAGATCCAGATGATGTTCACCACCGGCACGCTGGCGCCGGGCTTCGTGAAGGAAGGGCGCATCCGCGCGCTGGTGACGCTGCTGCCGCAGCGCAGCGCCCTGTTGCCCGACGTGCCCACGGGCGGCGAGCTGGGGCTGGGCAAGCTCACCATCACGCCGTGGGCCGGCTTCTTCGGGCCGCCGGGGCTGCCGCAGGCGATCACCGACAGGCTCTCGCAGGAACTGCAGAACACGCTCAAGCGCCCCGAGGTGCACGCGCAGCTGGTGCAGCAGGGCTTCGAGGGCTATGGCATGAGCCCCGCGAAGTTCACCGAGTTCTTCCGCACGCAGTACGACGCCTTCGGCGCCACCGTGCGCGAGCACAACGTCAAGTTCGAATAGCAGCGGCCTCGCGGCGCCAGAAGGCCGCGTCGGGAAAGCTGCCCGCGCCGGCGGCCGCGTTGTCGGCCATGTGCTCGCGGCGGCTGGTGCCCGGTATGGCGCAGGTCACGGCCGGGTGGCTCAGCACGAACTTCAGCAGCACCTGCGCCCAGCTGTTGCAGCCGATCTCGGCGGCCCAGGGCGGCAGCGGCTTGTCGCGCAGCCGGCGCAGCAGTCCGCCGCCGCCGAAGGGCATGTTGACGATCACCGCCACGCCGCGCTCGGCGGCCAGCGGCAGCAGGCGCTGCTCGGCCTCGCTCGCATCGAGCGAGTAGTTGATCTGCAGGAAATCGAGCTTCTCGGCCTTCAGCACCGCCTCGACCTCGCCGTAGGCCGAGGCCGTGTAGTGCGTGACGCCGATGTAGCGCACGCGGCCCTTTTCCTTCCAGCCGCGCAGCGTGGCGAGATGCGTGCGCCAGTCGACGAGGTTGTGCACCTGCATCAGGTCCATGTGCTGCGTGCGCAGCCGCGCGAAGGACTGCTCCATCTGCGCGATGCCGGCCTCGCGGCCCGAGGTCCACACCTTGGTGGCGAGGAAGGGCCTGACCTGCTGCTTCGATGCTGCCAGCAGCTCGCCGGTGGTTTCCTCGGAGCGGCCGTACATCGGCGAGCTGTCGATCACCGTGCCGCCGGCTGCGAAGAGAGCCTCGAGCACGCCGGGCAGGCGCGCGTATTCCTCGGTGCCGGGGCGCTGGTCGAAGCCGATCCAGGTGCCGCAGCCGATCACGGGCAGCGCCTCGCGGGTGGAGGGGATGGGGCGGGTGTTCATGGCTGGCTTGGACTGGGGTTGGGCGAAGGCGGGGAGCGCGGCGCTGGCGCACAGCGCGGCGCCCATGCGCAGCAGTTCGGCGCGGGTGAGGTGGAAAGGAATCGTCGGGGGCTGCATCCGTGGCCAGTATCCGACGATGGGAAAGGCGCAGCTCGCCGCAATGTGAAACGCTCTGTGAAGAAGAAACGGCTTTTCCGGGCTTCTGGTTGTGGCTCATGAAATACTGTATGAAAATACAGTTAACAGTCATCGCCATGGGCCTCCCTTTCCTCGATTCCTTCTCCGCTGCCGCGGGCCGTGGCGTCTGGCATGCCGACGAACTCGGCCTTGCCGACGCGCAGGTCATCGCCACCGGCCATGCCGCGCTCGACGCGGAACTGCCGGGCGGCGGCTGGCCGGTCGGCGCGATGACGGAACTGCTGCTGCCTGCGCCCGAAGCCCATGTCTGGCGGCTGCTGCTGCCCGCGCTGGCGCAGGCGGTGGTCGCGCGGGGCGGGCCGGTGGTGCTGATCGGCGCGCCCTACGAGCCCTGCGGCGCCTCCCTCGCGGCGCAGGGGCTGCCGGTGGAGGCGCTGATGTGGGTGCGCAGCGAGGCCCCGGCCGCGCGGCTGTGGGCCTGCGAACAGGCGCTGCGCTGCGCCGATGTGTCCGCTGTCTTGGCCTGGCTGCCGCAGGCGCGGGTGGGCGAGCTGAGGCGGCTGCAGCTGGCGGCCGCGCAGCACGAGGTGCTGCTCTTCGTGTGCCGGCCCGAGTCGGTGGCGCTGTCGGCATCGCCCGCGCGGCTGCGCATCCAGGCCGACCGCAGCGAAGCCGACGTGTCGCAGATCGAACTGCACATCCTCAAGCGCCGAGGCCCGCCGCTGGCCGCGCCGGTGATGCTGCCGGCGCGCAACGAGCGCATGACCGCGCTGCTGGCCGCCGCCCGGCTGCGGCGCAAGCTGCGCCTGCAGCAGCAGGGTGTGGCCCCTGCGGGCGAGCCGGCAGCCTCGGCCACGGTGGTGCGCATCGACGCATGGAAAGGAGGCCCGGATGCACTGGATCGCCTTGCGGTGGTTGCCTGAAGCCGGTACGACCGACACGCCCGAAGCCCTGGCGGCGATGCCCACGCCCGAGTCCCTGGGCTGGTGGGCCCTGAAGTACACGCCCCACGTCGCCTGGCTCGACGAAGCCCTGATGCTCGAAGTCTCCGCCTGCGAGCGCCTTTGGGGCGGGCGCATGACGCTGATGCGCCTGCTGCTGGCCGACAACCCCGTGCCCGACGCGCGCATGCTGGGCGCACAGGGCGCCACCAGCCTGATCGCGCTGGCGCGGCTGCGCCTGTTCGCCCGCGACGAGAAGCGGCCGAAGGAGATACCCGCCGGCCTGCCGCTGGACACCTTGACCGCCGCCCATGAGCACCTCGACCTGCTCGCGCGCCTGGGTTGCCGCAGCTGGGGCGATGTGGCTGCGCTGCCGCGCGGCGGACTCACGCGGCGCTTCGGCACCGGTCTTCGCGAGGCGCTCGACATCGCTTGGGGCCTGCGCCCCGAAAGCCATTCGTGGCTCACGCTGCCCGACGTGTTCGAGCAGAAGCTGGAGCTGCCGGCGCTGGCCGAGACCGCGCCCGAGCTCATGTGGTCGGCCAATCGGCTGCTGACCTCGCTGCAGTTCTGGCTGCGTGCCCGCCAGCGCGGCGCGCGTGCGCTGGAGTTGCAATGGACGCTCGACCTGCGGCGCCTCAACGGCGTGAACCTGCCTCCGCACGAGCAGCTCACCGTGCGCACGGCAGAACCCACGCAGGACATGGCGCACCTGCGCCGGCTGCTGTCCGAAAAGCTGGCCCTCGCCACGCTGGCCGCGCCTGCGAGCTGGATCAGGCTGCGCACCCTCGAGACCGATCCTTGGGCCGGCGCCAGCACCAGCTTCCTGCCGGAGGACAACCGCAAGGGCGACAGGCTGCACGAGATGGTCGAGCGGCTCAGCGTGCGGCTCGGGCCGCAGCAGGTGGTGGTGCCGTCGGCGCGGGCCGACCACCGGCCCGAGCGCAAGCAGGCATGGTGGCCTGCATTGCAGAAGGAGAAGGAAAAGGAGAAGCCGGCCGGCGACAAGAGCCGGAAGGAGGCTGCCGCGGCAGCTTCGCAGCCCGACGCCGTCTACCCGCCATGGCTGCTGCCCGAGCCGCTGCTGCTCGAGATGGACGGCGAGCGCCCGTGCTACCGCGGCCCGCTGAGCCGGCTGATCGGACCGCAGCGCGTCGAGACCGGCTGGTGGGGCGACAAGGAAGAGGGCGGCCAGCCCGCGATGCGCGACTACTACGTCGCGGAAAGCCCCGAGGCCGGGCTGGTGTGGATCTTCCGCGAGCGGCCCGCCGCGCGCTTTTCTTCCGGCGAGGTTCGCTGGTACCTGCAGGGCTTCTATGCCTGAGCTCAGCGGCAAGCAGGAAAGCAGGCGGCAGCCCGCCAAGGTGCATGCGCTGCCGGTGCCGCTGCGCAAGGCACCTGAGTCCAGGCTGCCCGACTATGCAGAGCTGCACTGCCTGACCAACTTCAGCTTCCAGCGCGGCGCCTCGACGCCCGAGGACATCGTGGACCGGGCCTACCAGCTCGGCTACAAGGCGCTGGCCATCACCGACGAGTGCTCGGTGGCCGGCATCGTGCGGGCGCACGTGTGCTTGCGCGACATGGAGAACAAGCTTTGCGAATACGAGCGCGAGCACCCCGACGAGCCGAAGATCCCGCGCAACCCGAGCTTCCGCCTGCTGTTCGGCAGCGAGTTCCGGTTCGAGCGCTTCAGGCTCGTTGTGATAGCGAACGACACCGAGGGCTGGGGCAACCTCTGCGAATTCATCACCGCCGCGCGCAACACCGAGCTGCCCAAGGGCGAGTACCGAGTGGACTGGGATGAGAGCGACGTGGCTTCGCTGCAGCATTGCCAGGTTCTCTTCGTACCGAATCGCAACCCCGGCGGCGCGATGGATACGGCCACGCTGCACGAAGATCTTCTGGCCGCCAAGGCGCTGTACTGCGGGAACCTCTGGCTGGCGGTTGAACTGTTCAATGAACTCGACGACGACCTCTGGCTCGTCACGCTGATGCAGGCAGGCGAGGACGCGGGCGTACCGCTCGTGGCTGCCGGCGACGTGCACATGCATGCGCGTTCATGCAAGCCGCTGCACGACATACTGACGGCCGTTCGCGAAGGCAAGACGGTGGCCGAGTGCGGCTTCGCGCTGCAGTCGAATGCCGAGCGGCATCTGCGACAGCGCGTGCGGCTTGCGGAGATTTATCTGCCGCAGATGCTGGAGAACACGCTGGTGGTGATGGAGCGGTGCAGGTTCGATCCGAAGGTGATCCGGGATACCTACAAGTACCCGCTGGAAAACCTGGGCAACGATGAGACGCCGGCGCAGACGCTGGTGCGCAAGACGTGGGAAGGTGCGCGGAATCGCTATCCAGGCGGCATTCCCGAGAAGGTACAGGCACAGGTGCAGAAAGAGCTCGACATCATCGTCGAGCTCGAATACGAGATGTTCTTCCTCACGGTGGAAGACATCGTGCGCTTCGCCCGCTCGAAGGATATTCTTTGCCAGGGGCGCGGCTCGTCAGCCAACTCGGCGGTCTGTTTTTGCCTCGGCATCACCGCCATCAATCCAGACAAGGCCACGCTGCTGTTCGAACGCTTTCTGAGCCGCGAGCGCCGCGAGCCGCCCGATATCGACGTCGACTTCGAGCACCAGCGGCGCGAAGAGGTCATCCAGTACATCTACGAAAAATACGGCCGCGAGCGCGCAGCCATCGCTGCCGTCGTCATCTGCTACCGCTCCCGCAGCGCACTGCGCGACGTGGGCAAGGCCATCGGCATCGACGAGCGGCTGATCGACGAGTTCGCGAAGGACCACTACTGGTTCGACGAAGCTGTGCTCGGCGAGCAGTTGCAGCGGGCGTCGGCGCGCGCAGGCGTGCAGGAAGACGAGCTCAAGCTGGAGCACTGGATCGAGATGACGCGGCGGCTCAAGGGCTTTCCGCGCCACCTGAGCCAGCACGTGGGCGGTTTCGTGCTCACGCACACCAAGCTCACGCGGCTGGTGCCGGTGGAAAAAGCGTCGATGAAGGACCGCTCGGTCATCCAGTGGGAGAAGGACGACCTCGAGGCGATGGGCATGCTCAAGGTCGACGTGCTGGCGCTCGGCATGCTCAGCGCGATCCGCCGGGGGCTTGCGCACATGAACAGCTGGCGCAACTCGGCCATCGAGATGCATCAGATACCGGCCGACGACCAGAAGGTGTTCGACATGATCTGCGACGCCGACACCATCGGCGTGTTCCAGATCGAGAGCCGCGCTCAGATGTCAATGCTGCCGCGCCTGAAGCCGCGCACCTACGAAGACCTGGTGATCGAGGTCGCCATCGTGCGGCCGGGGCCCATACAGGGCGGCATGGTGCATCCGTATCTCAAGCAGCGGGAGCGGGTCGCCAAGAAATTGCCCATCCGCTACGAGAAGGACGAACTGCGCCCAGCGCTGGAGCGCACGCTGGGCATACCGATCTTCCAGGAGCAGGTGATGCAGATCGCGATGATCGCGGCCAAATTCACTGCCGACGAGGCCGACCAGCTTCGCCGTGCCATGGCCGCATGGAAGCGCAAGGGTGGCCTCGGCAAGTTCCACGACAAGCTGGTGGACGGCATGGTTCTCAACGGCTACAAGGCCAGCTTCGCCGAAGCCATCTTCAAGCAGGTCATGGGCTTCGGCGACTACGGCTTCCCCGAGAGCCACGCTGCCAGCTTCGCGCTGCTGGTGACGGTGAGCAGCTGGCTCAAGAACTACGAGCCGGCCTGTTTTCTCTCCGCACTGCTCGATTCGCAGCCGATGGGCTTCTACAGCCCCTCGCAGCTGGTGCAGGACGCGCGCCGCCATGGCGTGGAGGTGCGCCCGGTCGACGTCACGCGCAGCGGGATCGACACCACGCTCGAAGCCCGCGACCCCGGCGCGCCGCGCATGCCGCCCGGCACCGACGAGCGCTATGCCGACCGTCTCGGCAGAGAGAACCAGCCCGCGGTGCGGCTGGGCCTGAACCGCATCGCGAGCCTCAGCGATGGCGGGGCCAAGCGCCTGCTGGAGGCACGCGCGCAGGCGCAGTTCACGAGCACCGAGGATCTCGCCCTGCGTGCCGAACTCGACGGCAAGGACATGGCCGCGCTGGCCGCGGCCGATGCGCTGATCTCGCTCTCGGGCCATCGGCGCCAGCAGGTGTGGGACGCCACCGCGCAGCGGCGCGCGCCGGCCCTGCTGCGAGGTGTGCCGATCAACGAGCAGGCGCTGCTGCTGCCAGCCGCGTCGGAGGGCGAGGAGATCGTGGGCGACTACGCGGCGCTGCGGCTCACGCTGCGCCGCCATCCGCTCGCGCTGCTGCGTCCGCGCCTGGCGCGCATGAAGCTGATGAGCGCGGCGGAGCTGCGTTCGCTCTCCAGCGGGCAGACCGTGCGCGCCTGCGGCATCGTCAAGGGGCGGCAGCGCCCGCAGACCGCCAACGGCACCATCTTCGTCACGCTGGAGGACGAGACCGGCAACGTCAACGTGATCGTCTGGAGCCACGTCATCGAGGCTTGGCGCGAGCCGCTGCTTAAGTCGCACCTGCTCGCGGTGCAGGGCACCTGGCAGCGCGACGACGACAGCGGCGGCAAGGTGCAGCACCTGATCGCCACCGGCTTCAAGGACCTGACGCCGCTCATGGGGCGGCTCGCGCAGAGCAACACGAGCCGGGATTTCCATTGACGCGGCTAAAGATCCGGCAGAGGAGTCGAATGCAACCGATCGTTTTGCGCCTCGCGCCTTGCGGCTCTTTTCGCTAACCTGTTTCCGCCATGTCCGAATCCGCCGTTCTCGCCCCCCCCGCCGCCGGCCCCATCGGGCCGCCGCCTCCCGCGCCCGACGTGCCCATTCCCGTGCCGCCGCCGCACCAGCCGCCTTTTCCGCCGCCGGAGGGCGATCCGCCTCCGGCCGAGCCGCCGGTGACCGACCCCGGCTTTCCGCCTCCGGTGACGGAGCCGCCGCCGATGCAGCGTGCCGAGGCGGCAGTGCCCTTCGGAAAGCTGCATGCGCGGCGCCTGCGCGAGATCTACCGCTCGGCCGGCTGGCCGTGCTGCGACACCATCGAGGTCGAACTGCTCGCGGGCGGCTACCTGGAGCGCGTGCGCACGGCGCATGGCCACGAGACGCTGCGCGTGACCGATGCCGGCATCGCGCGCATCGCCGCCACGCTCACCATCAACCGCGCTGCGCTGTCGCCGCACGAGGCGCTGGTGGAACGCGTGGCGCGAGAGATGACGCGCGGCGGCCGCATCGCCTGGCGCGGCCTGGGCCTGCGGGCGCGCCTGCCGCCGCTGGAAGAGGGCGGCAAGCCGCGCTGGTGCATGGCGCGGCCCGACGTGTTCTCGATCCGCAATACCAGCGTGGAGGCCTATGCGCACCCCATTGTTCACGAGGTGAAGGTGAGCCGCGCCGACCTGCTGGGCGACCTGCGCAAGCCCGACAAGCGCGCGGCCTACCTCGACCTGGGCGGCGAGTGCTGGTACGTGCTGGGCAACGATGCGAAGGGCCGCTGCATCGCCAAGCCGGATGAGATACCTGCCGAATGCGGCGTGATGGTGCTGGAGGGCGATCGCCTGGTGGTGGCGCGCGCGGCGGTGCATCGCGCCTTCGAGCGCATTCCGTTCGCGGTATGGCTGGCGCTGGCCAAGGCCCAGCCGATTCCGGGCTTCGAGGACGACGCGCAGGACATGCTGGCCTGAAGAAACCAGTTCAGGTGATGGCGTCGTAGCTCCGGTGCGCGATGGCGACCACGTCGTCGGGCAGGAACTGGTTCTGCATCTGGCGCAGGCCCTCTTCGCGGTCTTGCGTGCTGGCGGTGCCGTCGAACATCTGGTCGCAGAACTCGAGCAGGTCCTTCACGATGCGTTCGTGGCGGTAGTAGGCGAGGGCCACGGCGTCGATGTCTTCCTTCTTTGCACCATAGCCTTCGTGGAACAGCGCTTCTTCGTGCGGCTGGTTCCATGCGTGCCCGACGCCACCGCCGATGAACATCAGGTCGCGCTCCTTCGGCGCGAGGATGAGCGTGTCCCAGTCGACGATGGCCAGGCGGTCGTCGTCGCCGACGAGCACGTTGCCCGCGTGCAGGTCGGAGTGGCACGGCACCAACTGCGGCGGGCGTTCGAGCAGGATGGATGCGAGCTGCTCGCTGCGGTAGACGATGTTGTCGATTTCTTCCGCGTGCTCTTCCCAGAAGGCGAGGAAACGCATGGCGATGTCGTCGCCCTTCACGTCGTTGATGAAGCGACGCTGGTAGCGGCGCACGCCTTCGCGCCAATGGTGGTCGTAGCGTTCGCGGGGCAGGGCAGCCGACAATGCTTCAGGCAACTCGGTGCGATGGATCGCGCCTACCGCAGCGCCGAGCGCGACCCACTGCCGGCTTGTCAACGCGCGTTCGAAGCCGTTGCTGCCCTCGAAGAAGGGATAGAGCGCCCAGTCGAAGCCGTGACCTTGCACGCTCAGTTGGCCGCCGGTCGTCGGCAGCGGCGCCATCACCGCTTCGATGCCTTTGTCGTGGTGCAGGAAAGCCGGCACGGCGACCACGCTCCGGTCAAAGCCATTGCGGCGCAGCTTCAGGAAGCAGGTGGCGCCGTCATTCGCGTCGATGCGAAAGACGGCGGAGTTCACATCGGCGCCCAGCGGCAGGAACTCGGCGCGGATGTCGTGCAGTTTGTAGGCACCGGCAAGGCATTGCGCGATGGCTTCGTGCGGCAGGTCGAGAGGCGTGAGCATCCGGGGACTTTAGCGCCGGACGAAAGGCAGCCTCAGTGCAGCGGGTAGGAGGCGAGCGCTTCGTGGCGGAACGGGTGTGTGAAGTGGGAGCGGACCAGGCGGAATTCCGTTGCGGTCCAACGGATGGGCTTCAGCGAAATGGGCCTTGCGGCTCGCTCGGAGTCTCGCGCGATGGTGACGTGTGGATTCCATCCGCGCCCACGGACCTGGAGGGAAAAGCCCGCTTGCAGCAGCACGCAGCTGATATCGCGCTGAAGACGGCGCAGGCCTTCGTGCTCCGAGGGCTGAACCACCGAGACGTCGTTGTTCCACGTGCAGGAGCTGTCGAGCGTCAGTTGCAGTCGCCGCGCGCACACTGCGGCGAGCGCAGCGCGCAGCCGGCGTTCGGCATCGCCTTGCTGATCGTCGAGATACTGAAGCGTGAGGTGCAGGCGCTCTTCAGGTGGAAAGGAGCAGTCCCTGGGCCACCACCAGTCCTTGCGATGCGCCTCGATTTCGGCCTGCACCTGAACGGTGGGGAAGAGTCCGACGAGAAGTTGATTCGGCTCGGTCACGGCGTGCTCCTTCAGCTGGTTTCAGGGTTCAGGCGGCCACCAGCTTTCGGCCGTCGTGCGGATGACGCGCGCCGCCTGGGCGCGGATGTCGTTCGTGCTGTTGTGGCCCACCTTGAAGGGCCAGGTCGAGATGCGGCCTGTGCGGGTGCGGGATGGCTGCAAGCGTTGCAGCCTGGAGAAGAAAAGAACCTGCGCCGTGGGCGCAGGTGGACTGGCGGTGGTCATGGGCGTCGCCTCGATGTTGTTCTTGGAGACGACGAATTCTAGAGAAATACTGTATGTATGTACAGTATCCGGAGGGTCCGCAAACCCTTGAGAAAAAGGTTCCTCAGGGCTGCGCGGATGTGCCCAGAAGGGCCTCCAGATCGACAGCCGCAGCCATCGCCCTGTAACCGGCATCGCCCGGATGCAGGTGGTCGCCGGAGTCCATCGAGGCCTTGAGCCGGGAGGGGTTCGCCGGGTCGCGCAGCAGGGCGTCGAAGTCGACCACGGCGTCGAAGGCGCCGCCTTCGCGGATCCAGCGGTTCACGGCCTGGCGCACCTTGTCCTTGGCCGGCGAATGATGGCCTTCGAGCGGCGTGCCCTGCAGCGCCCGCTCGTTCGGCGGGATGGTGCCGGCCATGATGCGCACGTTGTGGGCGCGGGCCATCTCGGCGAGCTGCCGCAACCCCTGGATGACGGCTTCGGCGCGCATGGCCGGCTCGTCGGGCGCGAAGGGGCCGCCGGGCCAGCCGATGTCGTTGGTGCCCAGCAGCACGATCATGGCGCGCACGCCCGGCTGGGCGAACACGTCGCGGCCGGCGCGCTCCAGGCCTGCGCGGCCCATGCCGTCCTTCAGCAGGCGGCCGCCGGAGATGCCGGCGTTCAGCACCGCGACATTGCGCCCCGCCAGCCGCTCGGCCAGCGCGTCGGGCCAGCGGGTGTTGGCGCCGGGCGTGGAGCCGTTGCCATCGGTGATCGAGTCGCCGAGCGCGACGACGGTGGCCGGTGCCCGGGGTGTCTCGACGATCAGGCCGCTGAAGTAGACGCGGGTGCTCCATTGCGTGGCCGCCGAGGGCAGGCGGGCCGCGCCGCTCAGGTCGCCGTCGGCGACGTAGGCGGTCTGTCGCGCGTCGAAGTGGAAGCCCGCGGGCTGACTGGGCCGCGGCAGGTAGAGCGACACGGCAAGCTCGGCGAGCGCGGGCAGGGCGATGTCCACCGGGTCGCTGACGAGGCGCGCGCCGGGCGGCACGGTCACGTCGGCCTGCCCGCCGAAACGCAGCGGCCGGTCCGTGCCCTCGACGATGGCCGACCCCCCGCCATGGCGGGCCACGCGTGCGGCGCCGATGTACAGCGGCACCGTGCCGCCTTCGTTGCTGATCACCACGCGCAGGCGCGATCCGCCGATGCTCAGGCGCGCGACCTGCCGCACGGTCTGGCGGTTGAACTGGAAGGGCAGGCCCGAGGGCAGCACGAAATCGCCGTTCCAGACGGGCTGCGTGCTGGCCATCCAGCTGGGGCTCCAGTAGGTGGCCGGAGAGGGTTCGGCGGCAGAAGTCGCGGCCGAGCCGACAAGGGCGAGCGCGAGAGCGCCGTGGCGCAGGGCCGAGGCAAGAGCGGACGTGGTCATGGAGTTATTCCTGATGAAAGTTGAAGCGAGGCCTTCACTTTCATTCATGCTCATCTGGATGGGTAGAAGGCAAAATTGCATCCAGACCATTCCATACTCGAATACACCATGGACACCCTGCGCGCCCTCGAAGCCTTCGTGCACAGCGTCGAACTGGGCAGCCTCTCGGGCGCGGCCCGCGCGCTCGGCACCACGCAGCCGACGGTCAGCAAGCTGGTCGCGGGGCTGGAGCGCTCGCTGGGCGTGCGCCTGCTGCGCCGCACCGCCGCAGGCCTGAGCCTGACCGAGGAGGGCCAGCGCTTCCACGAGCGCTCCCGGCGCGTGCTGGAGGACTACGGCGATGCGGTGGCCGACGCGCGCGAAGGCATCCGGCAGCCGCGCGGCCTGTTGCGCGTGAGCGCGCCGGTGACGCTGGGGCAGCGGCATCTCAACGCGATGGCGCTGGAGTTCCTGGGCCTGTACCCCGACATCGAACTGGAGCTGGTGCTCGACGACCGCTTCGTCGATCCGCTGGAGGGCCGCATCGACGTCTCGCTGCGTGTCGGCGGCACCTTGCCGCCCGACCTGGTCGCGCGCCGGCTCGGTTCGTGGCCGCGCGTGCTGGTCGCTTCACCGGACTACATCGCGTCACGCGGCAATCCGCGCAAGCCGCAGGACCTGCTGTCGCACGACTACCTGCGCTACGCGGCCGGCGACGACGGCGTGCTGCTCGATGGCCCCGAAGGCCCCGTCCCGGTGCCGGTGCGCAGCCGCTACCGCGTGAACAACGCGGTGGCCATGCTCGATGCCGTGCTGGGCGGCGCAGGCATCTCGCTGCAGCCGACCTGGATGGTGGCGGAGCTGCTCGCGCAGGGCCGGCTGGTGCGCGTGCTCGGCCGCCACACCGGTCCCGCGCAGGAGATGCACCTGCTCTATGCGCCGCGTCGCCACCAGCCGCAGCGGGTGCGCGTGCTGGTGGACTTCCTCGCCGAGCGGGTGGCGAAGCTGCCGGGGGCGTCGGCGCATCAGGCAGCCTGACAAGGCCGAGGCCAGCAGCGCACCCACCGGCGAAGGGAAGCGGGCGCAACGCCCGGTGTCTCCGGGTCGGTGCGCACCGCGAGGCAGGCTGATGACCAACACCGAGCCTGGCTCAGGCGTCATCAGGGGCGGGCGATCAGGCCGCGTCCCGGTTTCGTGCGCGGGCGAATTCGTCGCGGTGCTTCATGAAGCGGTGGTAGGACATCCGCAGATGCAACTGCATGACCTGGCGCGCCAGTTCGCCGTCGCCTGCCTCGACAGCGAGCGTGAGATCGCGGTGGTGGTGGAGGCTCTGCTCGAGCTCGGCCGTCGTGTAGATGTAGAAGGAGCGCACGATGATGGGCATGTCGATCATCGTCTCCAGCATCGCCCTCAGCCGCGACGACCCCGAGGCCTCCAGCAAGGACCGGTGGAACGTGCGGTTGGCGTCCTGGATGATGGCGATGCTTCCCGCGTCGCCAGCGGTGATGGCGGCGGCCATCCGGTCGTTGCTGGCCGTGAGTTGGGAAACCAGTTGCTCGCCGCCACGCTGCGCCGCCAGCGATGAAGCGTACGGTTCGAGGAGCATCCGCAGCTGAAACGTCTCTTCGATGTCCCACTCAGACCACTCGGCCACGTGGATGCCTTGTCCCATGCTGTCGGTGGCGAGCCCGTCTGCCACCAGGCGCTTGAGCGCCGTACGGACCGGCGTGCGGCTCAGGCCCAGTTCGCGCGCGAGCGGCTCCTCCTTGAGTTGCGTGCCAGGGGTGTAGTGGCCTCCCACCAGCCGCTGCCTCAGGACTTCATATGCCTTGTCTCTGCCTTGCATGTCGTGATCTTCGTTGGCCCGCCTGGATTCTAGGCATGGACCAAGCGCGCACTGCCCGAGGGGCGGGTTCAAGTATATGTACTCCGTTTGTTCTTTCTTGATGTCATTTGTTTTGGCTTCTAAGTGAAAACCCCTGAGGCATTGATTCGGGTGTTCTTTGTTTGTATTATTTTTGTACTTTCAAGGATTGAATTCAATGCGCATCGCAATCATTGGTCTGGGTGAGCTGGGGCGTTGCTTCGCTGCCCCGCTTCATGCCGCTGGCTTCGAGGTCAGCGTCTGCGAGGTTCGACCGGCTGCCGCGGCCGAGGAGCTTGCCGCTTCCATGGGCGTGCCCATCCATCCAGGCCCCGGAGCATGGCTGGCCGAGGCGCAGTGGGTGCTGTCGTGCGTCACTGGCACGACGGCGCTGCCGGTGCTGGAAGCGGTGCTGCCCCATCTCGCGAACGGCGCATCGGTCGCCGACTTCACGACCGCCAGTCCGGCAGTCAAGCGCGAGGCTGCGGCCAAGGCGGCGGCCGCGGGCATCAGATACGTCGACACGGCCGTGATGGGTGCCATCTCGTTGAATCTGGTGCGCACGCCGCTGCTGGTGTCCGGCGAAGGTGCCGGCGACTTCAAGGCCTTCATGGAGCAGGCCGGCGGGCGCGTACAGGTGATCGACGGCGCCAGGGCCGGCGACGCCATCTCGCTGAAGATCCTGCGCAGCATCTTCACCAAGGGCATGGAAGCGCTGTGCGTGGAACTGCTCATGAGCGCCGAGAAGCAGGGCGTGCGCAGCGAGTTGTACGCCCAGCTCGCCGACATCGACCAGACGCCGCTGCGGTCCTTCATGGACATGCTGGTCCGAACGCATGTGGTGCATGCCAGGCGGCGAGCGCATGAGGTCCATGACGCCCAGGGCGAACTGACGGCTCAGGGCCTGTCATCCGTCGTTCTGCCCGGCGTGGCGCAGCGATTCCTGGCGACCGCATCCGCGCTCGAACACACGCCGCTGCCTTGCGATGACCCGAGCGTCGAACAGGCGATCGACTGGTTGCTCGCCACCGCCCCCACCGGCTCCTAGCCTGACCTCGACCCCTGCTTGTTCCGGGTGCCGAACGCCCCCGGCGCTCGTCCTCGTTCGTTTTTATTTTGGAGAACACATTGGCAACACAAGACCAGATCAAACAGCTTCGCGACCTCGGAGCCGCAACCGTCTACGAGGCCCAGGGCGCCAAAGGCGCGCTCGACCAGGGCATCAAGCCGATCGACCCGACGCTGCGGCTGGCGGGCCCCGCGCTCACCGTCGATTGCCGTCCCGCGGACAACCTCATGCTGCACTACGCCGTGCAGAAGGCCGCGCCCGGCGACGTCCTCGTGGTCGATGCCAAGGGTTTCATGGAAGCCGGTCCGTGGGGCGACGTGCTGACCATCCAGGCCATGAAGGTGGGCATCGCGGGCCTGGTCATCAACGGCTGCGTGCGCGACGCGAACCTCATCATCGACCTCGGCTTCCCAGTGTTCTGCCGCGGCCTGTCGATCAAGGGGACGGCCAAGAACCAGCCCGGCAGGCTCAATGTGCCGATCAGCTTCGGGGATGTCCTCATTCATCCCGGCGACATCGTCGTGGGCGACCGCGACGGCGTCGCCGTCGTTCCCCGGGATGAGGTGGCCTCGGCCATCTCCAGCAGCCTGGCCAGGGAAGAGAAGGAAGCCGGCCAGCGCAAGGCGATCGAGCAGGGCGCGATGACGGCCGAACTGCTCAACCTGACCGACACCCTCAAGCGCTTCGGCCTCGTCTGAGCGCTTCATCAAACAAGGAGACATCGCATGCGCAAGTTCATGACCATGGCGCTTTGCTGCGCCGCCCTTCTGGCGCCTCTGTCGCAAGTCCAGGCCGCGGATGCCTACCCGTCGAAGCCCATCCGCATGGTGGTGGGTTTCGCCGCGGGCGGCTCGGCCGACATCAATGCGCGCATCGTCGCCCAGGAATTGGGCAAGGAGCTCAACGGCACCATCGTCGTCGACAACAAGGGTGGCGCCGGGGGCAACCTCGGTGCGGTCGAGGTCAAGCGCGCCGCGCCGGACGGCTACACGATGTTCTACGCGACCTCCGCCGTCGTGCTTGCGCCTTCCCTGTACGCCAAGCCCGGCTTCGACCCCTATGCGGACTACACGCCCGTCTCGCTCACCGCGACCATCCCGTTGCTGCTGGTGGTGAACCCCAAGGTGCCCGCCAGAACCGTCGATGAATTCATTGCTCTCGCCAAGGCGAAGCCCGGGGAAATGAACTACGGCTCGTCGGGATCGGGCGCTTTGCTCCACCTGGGCGGCGCCCTGTTCACCAAGGAGGCAGGCATCCAGGCGACGCACGTGGCCTACAAGGGCAGCGCCCCCGCCGTTGCCGACCTGCTCGCCGGCACCATCCAGTTCATGTTCCTGCCGATCAACGAATCCATTGCGCACGTGAAGAGCGGTGCCCTCCGTGCCCTGGCCATCACGAGCGAGAAGCGATCGGCGCTGCTGCCGGAAGTGCCGACGATCCGCGAGGCAACGGGCAAGACGACCATGGACATGGGCGCCTGGCAGGGCTTGATGCTCCCCAAGGACGCCCCGAGGGAAGTCGTCGACAAGGTGGCCCTGGCGTTGAAGAAGACGCTCGCGGACAAGCCCACGCAGGAGCGACTCACGGGGCAGGGCTCGGTGATCCTGGGCGGCAGCGCCAAGGCGTACTCGGACTACATGAAGCTCGAAGGCGAGCGTTGGGCCAAGGTCATCAAGGAGACCGGCGCCAAGGTCGAATGACAACCATAGAGGAGACGAAAATCATGCTGAACAAAAGAACGCTGATCGTGGGTGCCGTCGCAGCACTCGCCGCCCTGGCCGCTGGTGCCCAGGACTTCAGGAACCCCATCAAGATCGTCGTGCCGTTCGCGCCCGGTGGCGCCACGGATGCACTCGCCCGGCTGCTCGGGCCCAGGCTGAGCAAGGAACTGAACCAGACGGTCATCGTGGACAACCGGCCCGGCGCCAGCGGCCAGATCGGTACTGCGGCCGTCAAGGCTGCGCCCGCCGACGGCTCCACGTTCCTGCTCGCGCTCGATCATTCGGTGGTCGTGGTTCCACTGATCACGCCCACGGCGGGGTACGACGCGGTACGCGACTTCGTGCCCGTCGGCCAGGTGGCCCGCTTCCAATGGACGTTCGCGGTACCGCTGACCAGTCCCGCCAAGTCTCTTCCCGAGTTCGTGGAAATGGTCCGCAAGGATCCGCAAAGCGGCAACTATGGTGTACCGCTCCAGGGCGGTGTGCCGGACATCATCGGTGCGGCCATCACGCGCAAGGCGAATGTGAAGATGGAGTCGATCGCCTTCGGCGGTTCGGCGCAGCTGATGCCCCAGCTCATCGGAGGTCAGCTCGCCTCGGGGGTGACCGGGGAGCCGGAGGGCGTCCAGATGGCGCGTGGCGGCAAGGTCCGCATCCTGGCCATCTCGGGCGGCAAGCGCTCCTCGCTGCTGCCGGAGGTCCCAACCTTCGAGGAGCTGGGCTTCACCGGTGTCGACGTGAACAGCTTCAACGCTTTCTTCGCGCCCAAGGGCCTGTCACCGGTGCTGGCCGAGAAGTTCAACACTGCGTTGCGTGCCGTGCTCAAGGACACCGAGGTCCAGGCGCGCATCAAGGAGATGTCGCTCGATCTGGCGCCCACCGACCTGAACCAGTCTGCAGCCGAGCTGGCCAGGTCGTACGCGTTCTGGAACGATGCCGCGAAGCAGAAGAAATGACGTCCATCGCTTCGGCGGCTTCGGGGCGTGATGGCAGCATGGACGCACCCTTCTCGACCGGCACGCACGCTCCGGCATTTGCCGTGCCGGAGGGCGCCTGCGACTGTCACATGCACCTGTTCGACAGCGCGTTGCCGTATGCCGGCCCCGATGTCCTGAAGCATCCGGATGCGACGCCGCAAGACTACCGGGCGCTCCAGCGGCGCCTGGGCACGTCTCGCAACGTGGTGGTGCAGCCCTCCAGCTACGGATTGGACAACCGCGTCCTCGTGGCAGGCCTGAAAGCGTTGGGCGACAGCGCCAGGGGAGTTGCCGTCGTCGACCCGACGGCAACTGCGTCGCAGTTGCGCGATCTCGAGGACGCTGGGGTCGTCGGAGTTCGGTTCAACCTTGTACAGGCGGGTGCCACGCACGAGCGCATGCTCGAAGACGTCGCCCAACTCATCCGGCCCCTTGGTTGGCACATCCAGATCCATGCCCACGCAGCCACGCTGATCGGCCTCGCTGACCGCCTTGCTCGACTGCCGGTTCCGGTCGTGATCGACCACTATGCGCGTCTCAATGTGTTGCCGGAGCTGAGGCCAAGCCTGGAAGACAGCGTGTTCCGTCTCCTTTCCACCGGCTGCGCGTGGCTCAAGCTGTCGGCGCCGTACATTGCGTCGCCCCAGTCGACGGCCTACGAAGATCTTGAGAGTTTCGCGCAGAGGCTATCTGCCATGTACCCCGACCGGCTGGTGTGGGGAACGGACTGGCCCCATGTGACCGAGGGTGGGCACAAGCCGGACGACGCTGTGCTCATGGGGCTGCTCTCGCGATGGTTCTCTGCAGACGAAATCACCAGAATCCTGGTCGACAACCCACGCGCCCTGTACGGATTCGACATCTAGTGTTCTGTGCCAGTAATTCGCCCGCAGAGTCGCGCGAGTTTTTCAAGGATTGAATCGGCTGCGCGCTGGCCGCGGAGGGCGGGCGCCCCGGCTCAGGTGCTGCGTAGCTGTCGCGTGCCGACGGGCGTGTCGGGGCCGGTGCGCACGTTGCGCTCGATGAACTCGCGCGAGATCGCATCCACGTTCGCCGGCGCTGGCGTGTTGAAGGACATGCGGTACTTCAGCAGCTTGCCGTTGCGCACCGCGAGGTAGGTGAACGAGTCATAGGCCTTGCCGTCGCGCGAATGCACGAGGCGGAAAGAGACGGTGCGGAAGGTCAGCCCTTCGATGCGCACGTCCTTCGTCGGGCCGATCTTCGCGCTGGCATACACGCCCTGCGCGGCGGCGCGCTGCACTTCGGCGATGGTGCTTCGGAAGTGATCGTCGAACTGCGGATCGCCGACGCCCGGCTGCCAGCTGCGCTTCATGTCGTAGACGTAGACGTCGATCCAGCCGACGCTGCTCTCGAAGCGATGGCTGTTGCCCAGGCCGGCGTTCGCCGCTTCGTACGACTTGGAATTGATGTAGCGCCACTGCACACCCGTGGGCTGGGCTGGCGCGGATTCGGTCGCCCGCTCCGTGGCCGACGGCGCCGTGCCCGGAGCGCTGGCGCATGCGCACAGAAGCACGGAGAGAAACGCGGCGATCAGCAGTCTCATGAACTAGCTCCGGGAGTGGGGAAGCCGGATGCTACGTGATCGGCAAGGCAGGGTGAAGGCGTCTTCGCGACTCGCTAGGCGGCATGAAGTCCTCGCAGCGGCATCTCTTCTGTGCGCGCATCGCGGCGTTCCGTCTTCCGCCGCTCGATCGCCTCCGCGAGGAACTCCGCATCGCGCGCCACGCCCGAGAAGCGCCCCGATCCCCAGGTGTGCAGCCACGGCAGTCCGAGGAAGTAGAGCCCCGGCTCGTTCGTCACGCCGCGCAGGTGCACGGGCGCGCCGCGCCCGTTGAACACGGGCGCATCGACCCACGCGAAATCGGGTGAGAAGCCGATGCACCAGACCACGCTGGTGATGCCCGCCGCCGCGAGGTCGAGCCGCGTGCGCTCTTCCGGCGGCTCCCACACCGGCGTGTAGACCGAAGGCGGCGGCGCATCGATGCCCTGCGCGGCGATGTGCCTGTCGATCGATGCGTTGATGCGGTTGTAGGTTTCGTCTGCCTGGTCGAGGTTGTCCCGCAGGTTGGGCTGGAACTCGAAGCGGCCGCCATCGAAGCCTTCCAGCAGCCCGTACAGCTCCATGCCTTCGAGCGCGAAGCGCCGCAGGTCGATGTCGCGGCCGCCGTCGCGGCCGGTCACGTAATGGTTGGTGTTGTCGCGCACGCCTTCGCGCAGCGGATGCTCGGTGACGGGCATGTCGTAGTACTTCATGTCGGCGAGCCAGTCGACCACCTCGCGGCCCCGGTAGAAGCGCGCGCAGCGCGGCGCGTTGCCCGTTGCCAGGTGAACCTTTCGCCCGGCCAGGTGCAGGTCTTCCGCGATCTGCGCGCCCGACTGACCGCAGCCCACCACCAGCACCGCGCCTTCCGGCAGCTGCGCGGGGTTGCGATACTGCGCCGAGTGGAACTGCGCGACGTCCGTCGGCAGCTTTTCCGCCAGGCGCGGCACGATCGGCTTGTGATAGCCGCCCGAGGCCACCACCACCTGGTCGGCGGTGTAGAGGCCCGCGTCGGTCTGCACGGTGAAGCGCTCGTGTTCCCGCCCGCCGGTGCCCGGCACGCGGAACACACGCTCCACGGTCACACCCTCGATGGCCGGCGCCTTCACATGCTCGACGAAGCCCGCGAGCCACTCGTTGATCTGGTCCTTGACCATGAAGCCGTGTGGATCGCTGCCGATGTAGCCCCAGCCCGGCAGCTGGCACTGCCAGTTGGGCGTGACGAGGCAGAACGAGTCCCAGCGCTGCGTGCGCCAGGTGTGGACCAGGCTGCGCTTCTCGATCACCAGATGGTCGATGCCGCGCTGCTGCAGGCAATGGCTCAGCGACAGGCCGGCCTGGCCGCCGCCGACGATGACGACGCTGTAGTGGCTGCGTCCGCCGTAAGGGTGTGACATGGGTGCTCTTTCCTTATCTCTGTCTCTGGATGTGGGGCGGGTCAATCGTCGAAGGCGACGACGGTGACTTGCGCATCGGCTGTCGCTGAAAAGCGCGCGGCGATGCCTTCGATCTCGGCCAACTGGTCCATCGCCTGCGAACAGGCGAAGCCGTACTTCGCGCGCACCCGCTCGGAGGCAATACCCAGCGCTTCGCGTGCGCGTTGCAGAAAGTCGTCGAGGGCGTAGCGCTGGCCGGGCGCGAGGTGTTCCCGCACCACGCTGGAAGGCGAGTAGCAGCGGGTTTCGCTGGCGTCGGGCCAGCGCACGCGGAAGTGCGTCACTGGCATGCGGCGGGCTCCTGCAGCGTGGTGGACGGCTGGATGAAAGCATCGCTGCCGAAGTCCCACAGCAGCGCTTCTTCACCTCCCGCGCGCAGACGCACCTGCCGTGTGGCGTCGACCTCGCCGATCACGCCGCAGGCGATGTCGCGGGCCGAGAAGCGTGCCATCACCGCCGCGACCTGCGCGGGTGCCACGCTGAGCACGAAGCCATAGCTCGGAAACGAAGACAGCCACCGCAGCAGCGGCACGCCATCGGGCCGGGGCAGCGCGTCGAGGTCGATGCGCGCGCCGACGCCCGAGCATTCCAGCAGCATCATGGCCGTGCCCACCGCGCCGGCCATGCTGATGTCCTTGGCGGCGCAGCAAAGCCCGTCCTCGGCGATGGCTGGCAGCAGCTCCAGGTCGGCGCGCAGCCGCGAGGCGGGCGCGCGCGTCGAGGCGTTCCAGTACGGAAACGGCTCTTCGTAGGCGCCGCGCAGGTCGGTCGCCATCACGAGCAGGTCGCCCGGCTTCGCGTCGAAGCTGGTCAGCAGCCGGCGCGCATGCCCGAGGATCGCGACTGCCAGCTGCGGCTTCTCGCTGCGGTTGTTGCTGTGGCCGCCCACGATGGGCACGCCGTAGCGCACGGCCGCTTCGGCGAGTCCGCGCAGCACGTCGTCGGCCGGGTTCATGCCGGTGCTCCAAAGCGCGTCGACCACGGCCGTCGGGCGTCCGCCCATGGCGTAGATGTCGCTCACGTTGACCATCACGCCGCAGTAGCCGGCGAACCACGGCATGCGCACGATGAAGTCTTCCACCAGCCCCTCGATGGCGAACAGCAGGTAGCCGCCATGGCCGTCGGGGATGGCGGCGCAGTCGTCGCCGATCGGCACTGCCTGCGCGAGCGCGCCGTGGCCGCCGGGCAGCGAATGGCCCAGCGCCGACACCACGTCGCTGATGTCGCGCTTGTGGGCGAAGCCGCGCGTGGCGCGAAGAGCCTCGGCGATGTCATGTACATGCTGCTGCGTCATGCCAGCACCTTCGAGCGCGTGACGAAGCCGCTCAGCGGATCGTGGCAGGGCGGATACCAGCCGAGGTCGGCCCGCATGCGTGCGTGCGGGCGGCCGTGCACCGTGGTTTCCTCGAGCGCGGTCCAGCCCAGCTTCTCGAACAGCGGCACGTTCTGCATCTGCACCTGCGCGAGAAAGATCCTGCAGCCCAGCGCATGGGCGCGCGACACCGCGAGCCGGATCAGCGTCGCGCCCAGGTGCCCCTGGCTGCGGAAGGCGGGGTGCACCGCAAGGCGCGAGCCCCACCATTCGCCGGCCGCTTCGCCGCGATGGATGCGCACCGTGCCCACCACCTGGTCGGGCATGCCGCCGTTGCACGACATCGCCACCAGCAGCCGCGAATGCTCGTCGACGGCATCGCGGTCGTCGCGCGCAAAAATGCCCTGCTCGATGCAGAACACCGCGCGGCGCAGCGCCATCGCTTCGTCGCGCTCCCATTGCTGGGCGGCCTCGCGCACCAGGTACTCGACGGGTGCGTAGTGGTCCGCCATCTCGCAGAGGTCGTCGATGCACAGCATGGTCAGATTTCGCTTTCCTTTTCGTAGATCGACAACGACGAACAGGCGCCGCACTTGCCGCAGCCGGCCTTGATATCGGCCGAGCGCAGGCCCGCCGCCACCACGCGCTCGCCCAGCGGCGCGAGCAGCGACTTCATGAATTCCGGCGTGGGCGCCGGGTGGTCTTCCAGCGGCGTGCCGCTGATGGGCACGAAGGGAACGACGAAGGGGTACACGCCGCGCGCCAGCAGCTGGTCGCAGGTGTCGAGGATGGCTTCGCGCGTGTCGCCCAGCCCGGCCAGGATGTAGGTGCTGACCTGCCCCCGGCCGAACACGCCCACGGCCGCCTCGAAGGCGCTCATGTAGCGCGACACCGGCACGCTGGCCTTGCCCGGCATGATGCGTTCGCGCACCTCGGGCGTGACCACTTCCAGGTGCATGCCGAGCGTGTCGATGCCCGCGGCCTTCATGCGGTGGAACCACTGGTCGTCGTCCGGCGGCTCGCACTGGCCCTGGATGGGAATGTCGACCGCCGCCTTGATGGCGAACGCGCTCTCGCACAGCACGGCCGCGCCGCGGTCGGTGGCGTTGGGCGTGCCGGTGGTCATCACCATGTGCTTCACTCCGTCGAGCAGCACGGCGGCGCGCGCCACCTCCGCGAGCTGCTCGGGCGTCTTGCGCGCCACGGTGCGGCCGGCCGCCAGTGACTGGCCGATCGCGCAGAACTTGCAGCTCTTCCTGCGGCTCTCGTAGCGGATGCAGGTCTGCAGCACGGTGGTGGCCAGTACGTCGCTGCCATGCAGCGTGGCGATGTGCGAGTAGGGTACGCCGTCGAAGGTCTGCATTGCATAGAAGCGCGGCTGCCTCGGAAAGCTGATGCTCGCGATGGGGATGCTGCCGCGCATCACGCGGCTCACGCCGGTGGCGTCGGGCGCCTCTGCCGTGAATGGCGAGTGCCAGGCGGTCGAGGTGTGGACCGGCACCATGATCGTGTGGCCGTCCACCGTCACGGCCTTGTGGTCCGAGGGGCCCGCGCCGCCGCGCCGGCTCGCGACGCCGGCCGAGGGGTCAACCAGCCGCAACCCGAAGGACTGGAGTTCGGTCATCAGCTGCCGGCTGTCGGGCTGCTGCGTCGTCGAGGGTGTGGTCATGGTCGGGGCTCCGGTGAACGAGGGGTTGCGTGGGGTGCATGGGCACGGTGGTCTGCGCCGGCCGGTCGTTGATGGCGAGCGACAGCAGCTCCGGCCGCGCGTAGTGGCCGACCGAATCCATCATTCGCTTGCGCTTGGCGATCAGCGCCATGTCGAGGTCGGCCACCACCATGCCTTCGCCTTCGGTGAGCGGCGGCGCGAGGTGCTTGCCCTCGGGCGAGACGATGGCCGTGTGGCAGCCGCCGCGCAGCGCCTTCTGCAGGTCGGCGTCGGGCGTGACCGAGCGGACCTGCTCGTCGGTGAGCCAGCCGGTGGCGTTGACCACGAAGCAGCCCGATTCGAGCGCGTGATGGCGGATGGTCACTTCCATCTGCTGCGCGAAGACCGGCCCGACCAGCGAGCCGGGAAACTGCGCGCAATGGATCTCTTCGTGCTGCGCCATCAGGCTGTAGCGCGCGAGCGGGTTGTAGTGCTCCCAGCAGGCCAGCGCGCCCACGCGGCCGACGGCCGTGTCGACCACCTTGAGGCCGGCGCCGTCGCCCATGCCCCAGACCATGCGCTCGTGGTACGTGGGCGTGATCTTGCGGCGCTTGAGCGCCAGCGTGCCGTCGGCATCGAACACCAGCTGCGTGTTGTAGAGGCTGCCGTGGTCGCGCTCGTTCACGCCGAGCACGACGACCATGCTCCGGGCGCGGGCCCGTTCGGCCACCGCCTGCGTGACGGGGCCGGGCACGACCACCGCGCGCTCCGCCAGCCGCAGGTGCGGCGCGCCCTGCAGCACCGGCGGCAGCACGAAGCTGAAGTAGGGGTAGTAGGGCACGAAGGTCTCGGGAAAGACCGCGAGCTGCGCGCCCTTGGCAGCGGCCTCGTCGATGGCGCCGCACACCCGCTCGAGCGTGCCTTCGGGCCGCTCGAAGTCGGGCGCGATCTGGATCGCCGCGGCGCGCACGATGCGGTGAGAAGAGGTCATGGTCATCCCCTGTCCACGACGGCGAGCGCAGCGAAGCCAATTCGGGGAACACGGCAGAACCGGCTTTGCCGGGCTGCAGGTGTTGCCCCCGGCGAGGGGGTTGGCGAAGCGACACGAAGTGCGCGAAGACTGGGGGTGAGCATTTACAGCGTCCAGGTGTCGATGACGACCGCGCCGGCCTTCTTGTGCAGCAGCACGAGGTCGAGCACGTCCAACGGGTTGATCGGCGTGATGCCCTCGATCAGCGCGCCTTCCCCGTGGCCGTACAGCGCCTGCAGCGCGAAGCGGCAGGCATACACCTTGCCGCCTTCCTCGATGAACTTCGCGATCTGCTTGTTGAAGTTCTGGTGACCCGGAAAGGCCTCGTCGCCCAGCGTGGGAAAGCCGCGCTGCACGCCCAGCGTCACGCCGGGGCCGTAGAGCAGGACGGAGGTGTCGTAGCCCTTGCGCTTGAGCCGCGTGGCCTGCAGCAGGTTCACGAAACCGATCGAGCCTTCGAAGGCCACGGTGTGGAAGGTGACGAGTGCCTTCTCGCCAGGCTCTGCCTTGACGTCTTCGAACACCTTCTCTTCGTAGTCGACGAGGAACTCGCCTTTTTCGTTGCGGGGGCGGGTGACTTTGGGCATGGGGTACTCCGGGTTGGGTGGTGGGTACGCAGGTCTTGCGTGCCTTCTCCTTCGCAGGCGATGTGCCAGCGTTCCGGCGGCCTCGTGCGATCAATGCGCGATCAACACGCGGCGGCGCGGGCCGCGCGGGCGAAAAAATCTTTTGGGTGCCTTCGAACGCGGGAACGGGGCGAGCCCGGGAGGCCTGTCGCGCACCGTGACGACGCGCATTCCATGCGATCAATGCACCCGATCAATGGGGTTGATCGCACCTGATCGAAGCATTTCTCTCCCGAGGAGCGGGCGCGGTTCATGCATGTTGATCGGTGGCCGGATGCAATCAATGAATGCGATCAACTTTGCCGGAGCGCCCACCATGACCACGATCACCGCCCACTGGCGCAAGCAACTGCGCAACACCTCGCGCCCGGCCTACCTGCTGCTGGCCGACCTGATCGCGGACGACATCAAGACCGGCCGCCTCGGCGTGCGCGACCGCCTGCCCACGCTGCGCGACCTGGCCACCGAGCTCGAGCTGAACTACACGACCGTGGCGCGCGGCTACGCCGAGGCGCGCAAGCGCGGGCTGATCGACTCGCGCGCCGGCACCGGCACCTTCATCCGCTCGGGCAGCCCCAGCCTGCGGCTGCGCGGCGGCAGCGGCGCCGAGATGACGATGAACATGCCGCCCGAGCCCGACGACGAGCACCTGATGGCGCGGCTGCACGACAGCGCCAGCCGCGCCTTCGCGCAGATCGACTTCCACGACCTGCTGCGCTACCAGGATTTCGGCGGCACCGCGCACGACCGCGCTGCCGGCATGCACTGGCTGCGGCGCTTCGTGCCCGATGCCGGCATCGACCGCATCCTGGTGTGTCCCGGCATCCATGGTGTGCTGACCGCGCTGTTCTCCCAGCTCGCGCGACCGGGCGAGCTGGTCTGCGTGGAGTCGCTCACCTATCCGGGCGTGAAGGCCATCGCGGCGCAGCTCGGCGTCCAGTTGCATGCGCTGCAGATGGACGACGACGGCCCCATCGCCGACGCCTTCGAGCACGCCTGCAAGACGCTCAAGCCCAAGGCGCTCTACTGCAACCCCACGTTGCTGAACCCGACCGCCGCGACCGTCTCGCGCGCGCGGCGAGAGGCACTGGCCGACGTGGCGCTGCGCTATGCGGTGCCGATCATCGAGGACGACGCCTACGGCATGCTGCCGCGCCAGACGCCCGCGTCGCTCGCCACGCTGGCGCCGGGGCTCACGTACTACGTGAGCGGCTTTTCCAAGTGCTTCGGCGCGGGGCTGCGCAGCGCCTACGTGTGTTCGCCGACGGTGGTGCAGTCGCAGCGGCTGGCGGGCGCGATGCGTGCGACCACCGTGATGGCCTCGCCGATCACCAATGCGCTGACCACGCTGTGGGTGGAAGACGGCACGGCCGAGGAGATGCTGCAGGCCGTGCGCGCGGAATCGGTGGCGCGGCAGGCGCTTGCGGTGCGCTACCTGGGCGACAGCGGGCTGCAGGCGCACCCAGAGGGCTTTCATGCCTGGCTGCCGCTCACGCCAGGCTGGAGTCCGGTGGAGTTCGCCTCGTACCTGCGCACGCAGAACGTGGGCGTGGTGGCGAGCGCGGCTTTCTCCACCGACGGCGATCCGCCCGACGCGGTGCGCATCTGCCTGGGCGGGCCGATGTCGCGCGAGCAGTGCGACCAGGCGCTGCGGCTGATCGCCGACACGCTGGCGCATCCGATGCATCCGCATGCGACGCTTCGAGACGGCAATCACGGTGCGTGAGCGCACCGGAAGGGTGGACTCACACGGGATTGATCACTTGTTGCATCACGATCTGGGGTGCTGGCCGCTCCCACAGCGCGTCGAGCGCCGACTGGATGCTGTCGAAGACCCGCGACCGGCTCCTGGGCGAAGGCAGGTAGTGGTTGAAGTAGCGCCGGCCTTCGGTCGGCACGCCCAGCAGCGTGAGCTGGCGCACCGGCAGGCCTGTCGCGTCGACCGGATGCCCGAGGGCGTCGATGAGCGGAACCGTCATTCGTTCGTCCGCCGGAGGCGGCTGCGGCGAGCCGGCGCACAGGCCCGAGCGGCACAGCGCGGCGAGCAGTGAATCGTCCGTGGTGTCGATCGCGCCGTACCCCGCGCGTCCGTGCACCAGATGGTCGAGGCAAGCGACGAAGGGCGTCTCGAAGGCGCTCGATCGCGCCCGCCAGACGCCGAGCGCGGCGTCGCGCTCGAGCGCGGGGGCCGGGCCGAGGTCGACGCGCAGCAGGCCGGCACGCATCAGCGCCAGCCATTCGAGCCCGCGCGAGATCGGCGGCCCCACGACCAGTTGTGAGATCCGCGGCGCCACCACGTCGAAGAAACGGCGGCGAGACGCCGGCGCGAGTGTGTCGAACTCCACCGCCTGGCGGATGAAGCCGCGCAGCACGCGCAGCATTTCCACCGCGTACTTGTACGGGCTGTGCGCCTCGCCCTTGAGCGCCTCGTCCACGTCGAAGCGCAGGCGCGCTGCAAAGGCTGCGCTGAATTCCGCGCCGCTGCGCGGCGAAGGCGCGGGCCTGGGGACGGATTCCGATGCAAGCAGCGTTTCAGGCGAGAACCCGGCCATCGATGGCAGGGTCTTCTCGCACAAGGCCTTCACTTCGGCAGGCGCTAGCAGGGCGAGCACGCGCCGGCAAGCCGCCGCCGCGTCCGCGCCTTGCGACAGCGCCATCGCTCGCATCAGGTAGGCCGCGCGCATCTCGGCCGAGAGCACGGTCAACAGGTCTTCCTCGAGCAGCAAGCCTTCGGGCCCGCGTGCCGCGCGCCGCAGGGCCAGGTAGGCATCGGTGCAGAAGATCGGCGCGAAGCTGCCCGACAGGTCGAGCGATTGCGCCGGCCGGCACGCGAACGGCATGCCGCTGCGGGAGTGCACGAACATGACGGGCTCACGGCCGCTCGGCAAGTACTGCAGCATGCCGTCGTCCTCGCGCACGAAGCGGCCGCCACGGCCCGTGGTGAGCGCCGCCACCACGTCCACCGCCACCAGGCCGGTGCCCGAGATGCCCACCGCAGACCCGGCCTCGATGCGCGCCTGCAGCGGTGCCGGCGGGTAGGGGGCCATCGGCCTTGCAGGCGATGCCGGCCGTTCGCCGCCGGAACGTGCCAGACCATGGCCGGTGCAGAGGAAGACGTGATCCACCGTGAGCGCCGAACCGCCGCCCAGACGCACGTGCACCCGCTCGTTGGCCACGAGCGAGACATCGAGCGCGCGATGGCGCACCTCCGAGATTCGAAGATGCGAAGGCGCGTTGTTGCACAGCACCGCGTACACGTGCCGCAGGTAGGCGCCGAAGAGCGCGCGCGGCAGGAAGCCGTTGGGGTCGGCTGCGATGTCGCGCTCTTCGCGCAGCCAGTCGATGAACGACATCGCGCCCGTGAGCGGCGCTTCGCCGAAATGGCGTGCGCTGAAGCTGTCGAGCTGACCGGTGACGGTGTTGAGCAGCAGGAAGTCTTCCTGCTGCGGCTTGTGCAGGCCTGGGCCCGGCTCGTCGGGGTCGATCACGTGCACGGTGAGCGCGAGCCGTGGCTGCCGGCGCGCGGCGGTGACCAGCCGGTCGAGTACCGCCAGGCCCCAGGGGCCGGCGCCGACGATCGCGATCTCAACCCGCACGGCGCAGCTCCCCGTCGGGCCTGCCCGGCAGCGTGACCAGCATCACCCCGGCGACGATCAGCGCGCTCGCGGCCAGCAGGCTCCAGCTCAGGGGCTCGGCGAGAAAGACCACGCCGAACGCCACGCTCACCAGTGCCCGCAGATATGCGTTGCTGGTGGTGGTGACCGGGCCCAGCGTGCGAATCAGCCTGAAGAAGATCACGCTGGCCAGCGCGGTCGACAGCACCGCGAGGGCCAGCAGTGCCAGCGTGGCCTCGAGGCTTGGCGTGAGCGTCCAGGGCCGGTCCATGGCCAGGCTGAAAGGCAGCATGGTGAGGCCGCCGCACAGCAGCGAGCCGGCCGCGGTGACCACGGCGGGCTGGTCGCCGAAGCGATGGCCGAACACAGCCCCGCACGCATACGACGCGCTCGCCCCCAGGACCGCCATGACCGCGAGAAAGTCGCTGCCGCCCAGCGCAGCGTGGGAGCCGAGGCCGGCGATCCCGGCGACGCCCGCAAGGCCGAGCAGCACGCCCACGAACTTCGTGAACACGAAGGGCGCCGAGCCGACGACGAACACCGACAGCATGAAGGCGAACAGCGGCACCGTGGCGTTGAGCACGCCCGCGAGCCCGCTTGCGATGTGCTGCTCGCCCCAGCCGATCAGCGTGAACGGCAGCGCGCCCTGCAGCAGCCCCTGCACCCAGAGCGCCCCCCAGCGGCCGGGGCGCGTCGGGAGCGTGAAGCCCTTCGCCAGGGCCAGCGCCGTCAACAGCGCGCCGCCGAGCAGGATGCGCGCCGCAGCCAGCGTGGCCGGCGGATAGTCGGCCACTGCCACCTTGATCAGCGTGAAGGAGCCGCCCCAGAGGATCGCGAGCAGCACCAGCAGCATGTATTCGCCCGGCGGCGCCGGGGCCCTTGTCCCTTGTTTCTCAGGCATGGCTCAGCGCCTCCAGGTGTGAGCAGTAGTCGGTGAAGCACTCCTCGATCTCCGAGGGCGAAAGCAGGCCGGCGCGGTACTGGAACTCGACGTGCGTGGCGTCGTGCCATCCGCGGATCAGCATGAGCAGGTCGTACTTCAGCCGGTAGCCGCGATCGGCGTGCCGCGGCGTCGCAAGTCCGGGCGCGTCGCCATCGGCCTGGGGCATGAAGTTGAGCGAGAAGCCGGTCAGCGGGTTGCGGTCTGCGCCGGGCGGCAGGCCGAGTTCGTCGAGCACCTGGTCGAACTGGAAGTCCTGGTGGCGCGCGGCCAGCGCGATGCCGTCGCGCACGCGCTCGACGAGCTGCCCGGGCGACAGCGCACCCAGCCCCGTGACGCGCAGCGGCACCAGGTTGATGAAATCGCCGATGGCCTGCGCGACCTGCGGGTGGGCACGGCCGGCCAGCGGCGTCACGACCACGAGGTCGTCGCATTCGGTCAGCGCCGCGAGCCAGCGGAAATACGCGCCCACGTACAGCACATAGGGCGTGCACTTCAGGCGCCGCGCCGCCGCCACGACCGCATCGCGCAGCGTGCCGCGCACGGCGGCCTCGATGGCATGGCAGCGTTGCGGATCGTCGCAGCGCAGCCTGTCGGGCAGGTAGCGGTGGCGGTAGGGCGCGGCGAGCAGCTCGCGGAAATGCGAGCGCGCGGCCTGTGCCGAGGCGTTGCGCGCGCCGGCCCAGGCCGCGATGTCGCGCATCGACGGCGGGGCATCCGTCGTCCAGGGTCGGCCCGCGAGCCGGGCGGCCAGCTCGCGCCCGAGCAGGCCCTGGCTCGTGCCGTCGCTGACCAGGTGGTGGACGGTCCATAGCAGCCGGCGCCGCCTGCCGGGCAGGACGAGCAGGGTCGCGCGGAACAGCGGCGCGTCGGAGAACAGCGCGATCTCCGCCTCGCCTTCGGCCACGCACAGCGCGTCGATGCGGCGCGCCAATGCCTCCGCGTCGAGGGCGCTCAGGTCGCACAGAGCCACAGGAACGTCTTCCGTCGGCACGATCGACTGGCGCACGGCTCCTTCCTCGTCATGGCCGAAGCGCAGGCACAGGCTGTCGTGGCGCAGCGCGATCTCGGTCAGCGCGCGGCCCACCGAGTAGGCATCGACGCCGTCGGGCAGCTCGAACAGCGCGACCATGTTGCACCAGTTGCGGTTGCCGCCCGCGCAGAAGGTGCGGAAGTAGCGCCGCTGCTGCGGGCTCAGCGCGAACCAGCGGGTGCGCGGGGCGGGCGGGATCGGCGCCGGCGCAGCCGAACCGGCCTCCTGCAGCTGCCGCGCCAGCTCGCGCGCGGTGGGCGCGTGCATCAGCAGCAGCGGCTGCGCATGCACGCCGAGCCGTGCTTCGAGCTCGGCGCACAGCCGCATCGCCGCGAGCGAATCGCCGCCGAGCGCGAAGAAGTCCTCGTCGACGCCGACATGCGCCTGCCGCAGCACCCGTGCAATCGCGTCGGCCACGCCGAGCGCGAGCTCGTCGGCATCCGCGTCGGAGGCGGCGGCGGCGTCCGCGCGCGGCGCAGGCGCGGGCAGGCGTGCGCGATCCAGCTTGCCGTTGGGCGTGAGCGGCAGCGCATCGAGCGCGATCAGGTGGCTCGGAATGGCCGCCGCAGGCAAGCGCTCCGCGAGGAAAGGGCGCAGGCTCCGGCGCACGGCCTGTGCATCGGCCCGCGTGCTGAAGTAGCCCACGAGCTGCGCGCAGCCTTCCTCGTTCGTCACGCACACCACGGCCGCGTCGGTCACCGATTCGTGCGACTGCAGCACCGCCGCGACGCCCGCGGGCTCGATGCGGGTGCCGAGGATCTTCACCTGATGGTCCTTGCGTCCGCGCAGGTGCAGCGCACCCTGCGCGTCCAGAAAGCCGAGGTCGCCGCTCAGGTAGGCCGGCTGCCCGTCGAGCACGATGAAGCGCGCGGCCGAGGGCTCCTCCGGGTCCAGGTAGCCCAGCGAGCGGTGCACCGTGCGGATCGCGACCTCGCCGGGTTCGCCCGGTTCGAAGGGCTGCCGCGCCTCGTCGAGGATGCGCACGTCGACCCCGGGCAGCGGCAGGCCGCAGCACTGGATGCCCTCGGGCGCCGGGTCGGGCACGCGGGAGCAGAACTTGGCGAGCGTGGTTTCGGTCGGCCCGTACAGGTTGTAGACCGCGCTCGAAGGAAACGCCGCGCGCCAGCGCCCGACCAGCGCACTGCCCAGCGGTTCGCCCGCGAACAGCGTGTGGCGCAGCGTGGCGTTGCGCGCGCCCGCGGGCAGCGCCGCCAGGCAGGCCTGCGCCAGCGACGGCACCGTGTGGAGCACGCTGACGCCCATCCTGGCGAGCCAGTCCGGCACTTCAGCCGGTGTCGGCGGGGCGTCTGCCGGTGGCAGGCAGCCGGTCACGCCCGCGACGACCGGCAGCAGCAGGTCGCGCAGCACCACGTCGAACGACAGGCGGGTGAGCACACCCACGCGGTCGCCGGGCTGGAGGCCGAGCATGCCGGCTTCCCAGGCCAGGAAATGCGCAAGGCCGCCGCGCCGCCCGAGGATGCCCTTGGGCCGCCCGGTCGTGCCGGAGGTGAAGAAGATGTAGCAGCCCGCATCGGGCGCGATCTCCGGCAGGCCCAGGTCGTCGAGCGTCCACCCGGCCTGCGGCGATGCGGCGCCCGCGACGCGCCGGATGCCGTCGGCCCCGAGCGGCGACTGCATCGCGAACTCGATGGCCAGCGTGGCGGCCGCCGCGTCCAGCATCGCCTGCTTGCGCGCCGGCGGCAGCGCCGCGTCGACCGGCACGGCGACCACGCCCTCGAGCAGGCAGCCCACGAGCATCGCCGCCAGTCCGCGCGAAGCCATGCCATGCAGCACCACGCGCTCGCCAGCCTCCACGCCTTGCCGGCGCAGCAGCGACACCTGCGCGACCACGAGCGCCGCGAAGTCGTCGCGCCTCATGGCGCCTTCGTCGTCGATCCAGAGCGTCGCCGCACCGGTGCGCAGGCCGTCGCGCAGCAGCGCGGTGAGCGATGGTTGCGGCGCGTTCACAGTGTCACCTCGAACACGTCGGCAAAGCGGCGTGGGTGGTAGAGCGTGTGCATCGCATGTGGGCGTGCCTCCAGCGCGCAGGCCACGGCCTCCGCGACGGCCGGCGACTGCGCGAAGCCGCCGGTGTTGTGGCCGCCGCTGAGCACCATCTTGCCGCCTGCGTCCGCTTCCTGAACTTCGAGCACTCCCAGGCCCGAGGGCGTCCAGGGCCGCACGCAGAAGCCCGGACGCTCGCCGAGCATGCCGGACTCCCTGGCACGCCTGAACTTGTCGCCGAAGAGTTCCTCCGCCGTTTCCATCACGCAGCGCGCGAGTTCTGGCAGGTCGGCCAGGCGCACGTCCTCGGCCGAGGCGCCGACGAAGCCGTGCCCCGAACTGCAGTGCAGCACAGGCCGGCCGGCGGCATCGCGCCCGGGCACGACGTTGGCGCCCTGGGCCGCCTCGCTGCTGCCGAAGGCGCGCCGGCGCACCTTGAGCGGCGTCTGCAGCGGCGTGCCATCGTTAGGCAGCGTGACCCACATGCCGACCATCGCGCCGATGGCGGGCAGCCCCGCCGTCCTCGCGGCAAGGGTGTGTGCCTGCGCGCCGGGGGAGAGTACATAGTGGTCGGCCCGCCGCAAGGCATCGTTGACGACGATGCCTGTCACCGCGCCCGAACCGGCATGCCGCACCTCGCTCGCCTCATGCTGCCAGTGGAAGCGCGCGCCGAGGCGCTCGAGCAGCCCGATCAGGTTGCGGCAGAACGAGACGATGTTGAGCGAGAACCCTTGCACATCGAGCGCTCCCGCGATCGCTCCCTCGTCGATCGCGCTGCCCAGCGCGGGCTCGCGCTCGCGCAACCGCGTGAGCGGGACCGTGCCGATCAGCGCACCGATCTCGGCCTCGGCCGTCTGCGCCGCGCGCAGGGACGCTTCGCTCGGGTAGATGCGCAGCAGCCGGCCGACGTGGTGTGTCTCGCGCAGCAGCTCCGGATAGAGGCTGAAGAGCTCGCGCCACAGCCGGTGGCTCTGCCGGTTGAAGCCGACGATGTCGTTGCCATAGAGCAGCGCCGCCCAGGGCGGCACCTGTTCGAGCTGGTCGATCCAGCGGCGGTCGGCGTCCGACATCGTCTGGTAGTCGCGCGACAGCCAGCCGTCCCGCGAAATTCCAAGGCGGAAGCGCGGCGTGTCCTGCGGCGTGTAGAGCGGCGAACAGGCCAGGTGATGGCGCGACTCGTTGTACGAGAAGATGCGCGCGTCCCTGCCGCCGAAGGTCGCGCCGGCGCGCTCGGCGTGCGGCGTGTCGCCCCGGCGCGGATCGGCCATGCGGTCGTACACCGACACGCGATGGCCGCGCCGGCACAGCGTCAGCGCAGTGACCAGGTTGACGACGCCCGCGCCGACCAGCATCACCTCGCCCGGCGCACCGGCCACCGCCTCGGCGGACGGCCCATGCCTCGGCCGGCACATGGATTCCGCAAGCACGAAGGCTTCGTACTCGGCGCGCTCCCAGTTCGATCCGGTCACGAAGGCGCAGCGCCCTTGGAGCGTCGACGGATCGATGGCGACCCGCGAGGCCGAGAGGCCGCAGAAGATGAAGCGGCAGCCGGGGAGCCCGGCCGCGATGGCCGAGACCGCCTCGTACTGCGCCTCGCGCGCGATCACCACGTCGGGCGCGAGCGCGGCGAGCTCCGCGGCGACCTGGTGCGGCGCCTTGGCCGCGAGGTCGGGCCTCAGCACGATGTTGCGCGCCACGAAGACATCGGCCGATGCCCGCGCGAGCCAGCACATGACGACGATCTTCATGCGCCACCCGCCCGGTCGACCAGGTGGCACGCGACCCAGCGGTCGCCGGCGACTCGCGCGAGCGCGGGCACCTCCTCGGCGCAGCGGCGCGTGGAGCGCGGGCAGCGCGGGTGGAAATGGCAGCCGCGCGGCGGATTCAGGGGAGAGGGAATCTCTCCCCGGATCGCCACGAACGTCTTCTTGCGCACCTCCAGCTTCGGCGCCTCGGACAGCAGGCCTTCGGTGTAGGGGTGCAGCGGCTGCTCGAACAGCGCGTCCGCGCCGGCCGATTCGACCACCCGCCCGAGGTACATCACGACCACCCGGTCGCTGATGTGCCGCACCACGCCGAGGTCGTGGCTGATGAACAGGTAGGTGAGGGCGAGTTCCTCGCGCAGCGCCATGAACAGGTTGATCACCTGGGCCTGGATGGAAACGTCGAGCGCCGCCACCGCCTCGTCGCAGATCAGCAGCCGGGGCTGCACGGCCAGCGCCCGGGCGATGCCGATGCGCGCGCGCTGGCCGCCCGAGAACTGGTGCGGGAAGCGCCGCATGAAGCCGGCGTCGAGCCCGACCTTGCGCATCAGCGCCGCCACGAGTTCTTCCTGATCCTTCGCGTCGATCAGCCCGTGCGCCACGGGTGCCTCGCCGATGATCTGGCGCACGCGCATGCGCGGGTTCAGGCTCGCATAGGGGTCCTGGAAGATCATCTGCACGCCGAGCATGTCGCGCCGGTGCTCGGCAGCCGAGAGCCGCCGCCTGCGCAGCTCGGCGTCCTCTCCCTGCCACCAGCGCTCGCCTTCGCTCAGCGCCTGCAGGCCCGCGGCCATGCGTCCGAGCGTGGACTTGCCGCAGCCCGACTCGCCCACCAGCCCGACGACTTCGCCGGGACGCACCGCGAGCGAAACGCCGTCGACGGCATGGACGGTGCGCGCGGGCGCCTGGGCGCCGAAGAGGCGCGCGATCTTCGCCGCGGCATCGGGCTTGCGGACGAAACGCTTGGAGCTGGCGCGCAGCTCGAGCAACGGGGTGACGGATTCCATGGTGTCAGTTCGCGATCGCGGCGGAGGAGGAGGGCAGGGGAGTCGGATGGAAGCAGCGCAGCCGGCGGCCGTCGAGCGCCACTAAGGGCGGCTCGTTGCGGCAGACGACATCGGCGTTGGCGCAGCGCGCCTGGAATGCGCAGCCCTGGGGCAGCGCGAGCAGCGAAGGCGTCATGCCGGGAATCTGCTGCAGCGGACGTCCGCGCGGGTTGCGCGACGGGGCGCTCGCGATCAGCCCTCGCGTGTACGGGTGGCGCGGCCGGTCGAGCACCTCGGCCACGGGGCCCTGTTCGACGATGCGCCCGGCATACATCACGCTGACCGTGTCGGCCAGGCCCGCCACCACCGACAGGTCGTGCGAGATCCAGATCAGCGCGGTGCCCGACGCCCGGCACAGGGCCTGCATCTCCGCGAGGATCTGGCCTTGCACCGTGACATCGAGCGCGGTGGTTGGCTCGTCCGCGATGATCACGTCGGGCTCGTTGAGCAGCGCGATGGCAATCGCCACGCGCTGGCGCATGCCGCCCGAGAACTGGTGCGGGTAGGCCAGCAGACGCTCGTGCGGCGACGCGATGCCGACTTTCACGAGCGCGGCGGCCGCGCGTTCGCGCGCTACGCGCTCGCTGACCTTGTGATGCGCGCGCACCGCCTCGATCATCTGCGTGTCGATGCGAAGCACCGGGTTCAGCGTCATCATCGGATCCTGGAAGATCATCGCGACGCGGTTGCCGCGCACGCCCTGCAGCGCGCGCGGCGACAGGCTCCGCAGGTCGAGCACCTCGCCGGTGCGCAGCGCCAGGCGCAGGCGGCCCGCCACCACGCGGCCCGGCGGGTCGATCAGGCCGATCAGCGAGTAGCCCGTCATCGACTTGCCGGAACCCGATTCGCCGACCAGGCCCATGATCTGCCCGCGTTCGATGGAAAAGGACACGTCGTCCACGGCCTTCACGATGCCCGCGCGCGTGGCGAACTGCGTCTTCAGGCCCTCGACGAGCAGGACGGGGTGAGAGGCGTTCGTCATTGCTTCTGCAGCCGTGGGTTCGACACGTCCCGCAGCTGGTCGGCCACGAGGTTGATCGCCAGGATCGTGAGCAGCAGCAGGATGCCGGGATAGAGCGACATCCAGTACTTGCCCGCGAGCAGGTATTGCTGGCCGTTGGCGATCAGCAGCCCTAGCGAGGGCTCGGTGATCGGCACGCCCAGGCCAAGGAAGGACAGCGTGGCCTCCAGCGAGATCGCGTTGGCCACCTGCAGCGCGGCCACCACGATCACCGGCGGCAGGCAGTTGGGCAGCAGGTGCCGCAGCACGATGCGTGCGTCGCCCAGTGCCAGGCCCTGCGCCGCCTCGATGTATTCCTTCCTGCGCTCGACCAGCGCGGCGGCGCGAACGGTACGCGCGTAGTAGGCCCATTGCACCGCCACCAGCGCGATCGCGACGTTGCCTACGCCGGGCTTGAGCAGCGTGATCAGCACCAGCGCGACCAGGATCGCGGGAAACGACAGCTGGATGTCGACGATGCGCATGAGCAGCGCATCGAGCCGCCCGCCGGTGTAGGCCGCGAGCAGGCCCAGGACGGTGCCGAGCGACAGCGCCGCGATCGTGGCCACCACGCCGATGCCCAGCGAGATGCGCAGCCCGTAGAGCATGCCCGAGAGCATGTCGCGGCCCTGGTCGTCGGTGCCCAGCAGGTAGAGCTTGCCGGGGCCGGACGCATGGTCGGCACCGTGCGAGCCGGGCGGCAGGCGCGAGTCGAGGATGTTGAGCTGGGCCAGGTCGTACGGGTTCTGCGGCGCGAGCAAGGGCGCGAGCAGGGCGGCGAGCAGCAGCCCGAGCAGCACGGCTGCGCCGAGCACTGCGAGCCTGGAGTGGGCGTACTGGCGCAGCAGCCGGCGCAGCGGGGATTCGTCGTCTTCGGTCATGGTCGTTTTCTTCATGCGCCTTGTTCGTCGAGGCGAACGCGCGGGTCGAGGCTCGAGTACGCGATGTCCACGAGCAGGTTGAGCAGGGTGAACATCGACACCACCACCAGCAGGTAGGCGACGATCACCGGGCGGTCGAGCGAGGAGATCGATTCGATGATCAGCTTGCCCGCGCCAGGCCAGACGAAGATGGTTTCGGTCACCGCGGCGAACGCCACCAGCGCGCCGAACTCCAGCGCCACCACCGTCACGATCGGCACGAGGATGTTCTTGAGCACATGCACACCCACCACGCGCGCCGGAGCGAGGCCCTTGGCACGTGCGAACTTGACGTAGTCCTGCGTCAGTGCCTCGTGCGTGCTGGCCCGGGTCAGCCGCGTGACCAGCGCGAGCTTGAAGAGCGCGAGGTTCACGGCAGGCAGAAGCAGGTGCTTCCAGCCCTCCAGGCTGAAGACCGACAGCGACAGCCCAAGCACTTCGCGCGTCGGTCCGCGTCCGCCGGCGGGCAGCCAGGCCAGTTGCACCGCGAATACGACGATGAGCATCAGTCCGACCCAGAAGGTCGGCAGCGAGAAGCCCAGGATCGAGCCGGTCATGATGCTCCTGCCGATCCACGACTGAGGCCGAAGCCCCGCCCAGAGGCCCAGCGGCACGCCGAGCGCGATCGCGATCAGCATCGCGACACAGGCGAGCTCCAGCGTGGCGGGCAGCCGTTCGAACACCAGCGCGATCGCGGGCACGCCGTGGACGAAGGAGTTGCCCAGGTCCCCGTGCAGCGCGTGCCGCAGGAAGTTCCAGTACTGCAGCGGCAGGGCCTGGTCCAGGCCCATGGCCTGCACCAGCCGCGCGCGCTCGGCCTGATCGGCGTCCATGCTGATCAGGATGTCGGCCGGATTGCCGATCAGGTAGACGCTGGCGAACACCAGCATCGACATCGCCAGAAGTACGCCGACGCTCTGCGCCAGGCGGCGGATCACATAAGCCAGCATGATGGTCCCGTGCTGATGGATGCGCGCACGGCCTACAGCGCGTGCGAGGGCACGCGCTGCATCAGGTAGCCGAGGCAGTCCTGGCGGATGGCGCGCAGGTCGCGGGTGAACATTGCGGCGACGGCCTGGGTCGAGAGACAGACGTCGGCGCCCTTGCGCACCAGCATGCCCGCCATCGCCTCGCCGTCGAGCCGGTAGGCGCGCAGCGGCTCGACGTCGGGGTGCGAGAGCGTGGTGGCGATCACGTGTCCGGGCTCGAGCGCCTGGAAATTGAAGGACTCGATCTCGGGCGGCAGCTGCAGGTCGGCGGCCTCGCCGTCGCAGCTCAGCGTGAGGCCCTCGGCGACCTTGAGCATCGCGAAGGCCTGGAAGATGTCGAGCGCCTTCGCGTCGTCGTGCGCCGTGCCCTCGCCTAAATCATCCGCGAGACAGCGCTCGATCAGCTTCGCAGCCTGCGCCACGCCTTGCGCGTTGCCGATCTCGCCGCACTCGCAGCACACCGTGGGACATATCGGCGTGAAAGCGGCGCCCAGCGACTGCGGCGCCTGGATCAGGACGGCCAGCGGCGAGAACATGCGCGCGAGCCGCAGATGCTCGGCGCCCGTGGCGCTCAGGCAGGAATAGAGCGGGTTGCGTCCCGAGTTGTTGTGCAGGTCGATGGCGAGGAAGACTTCGCGCTCGCGCATGGCGTCCATCACGCGCGCGGCCATGTGCTGGTGCGGCGTGGCCGGCGCGCTGCGCGGCCAGATGCGGTTGTAGTCCGGCTGGTCTTCCAGCCGGCGAACGCCCGCCCGTGCGGCTTCGACGTTGCCCACGAAGATCGAGAGCGCACGAGGCAGCGGGCGGCCTTCGTATCTTGAGAGCACCGACTGCAGCGCGAGCAGTCCCACGTCCTCGTTGCCGTGCAGCAGCACCGAGACGAAGACGGGCCGCGGCTGAAGGCCGGGCAGGTGAATCAACGCCGGGGAGGGCACGACCTGGTGGAGCGTGCGCGCCGAAGCGCTCATGAATCCGGATGGCAGGTGATCGAGCACCAGCGGGAGGCTGGACATTCCGCTCACTTGCGGTCCTCCACTTCGGCGCGGACCTGCTGGGCCAGCGTGAACTCGTCGACGCGCGGCACTATGGTCAGTCCCTTGCGCGCGGCCCAGGTCGACACCTGGTGATAGAGCGGGATGATCGCGTAGTCCTTCTTCAGCGCGAGTGCGGTGGCCTTCTGCAGCAGGGCCTCGCGCTTCGCGTCGTCCACCGTGTTGAGCGCTTCGTTCAGCAGCGCGTCGAACTGCGGATTGCTGTAGCTGCTCCAGTTGGTCGCGCCCATGCCGCGTTCCCTGTCGGGCGTGGCGAGCAGGCCGCGAAGGGCCCCGGAGGGCTCGCCGCCGCCCACGCCCCAGCCGAGCAGGCCGAAGCCCAGTTCCTTCTTCGACGCGCGCCCGACGTAGGTCGCCATCGGCGAGACCTGGACCTTGGTCACGATGCCGCCGCGGGTGAGCATCTGGCCGATGGCCTGCGTGACCTGCTTGTCGTTGACATAGCGGTCGTTCGGGCCGAACAGCGTGAGACCGAAACCCGCCGGATAGCCCGCCTCGGCGAGCAGCTTCCGCGCGCCCTGCACATCGACGCTGTCGGGCTTGAGCTCGGGGTTGAAGCCGAACATGCCGTTCGGGGCCAGGTTGCCGGCAGGCACGCCGAGCTGATCGAGCACGCGCTCGGCGAGCACTGCGCGGTCGATCAGCAGGGAGATCGCCTGGCGCACGCGCGCATCCCTCATCGGATTGCGCTCGAGCGGTTTTCCGTCCTTGTCCGTGACGAAGGGCGAGGTCTCGCGATGATCGGTATAGAGGAACATCACGCGGCTCGACACCTTGGTGAAGACGCGCAGGTCCTTGCGCTGGCGGAACTGGGAGACCAGGTTGGCCTGCACGTTCTCGACCACGTCCACGTCGCCCGACAGCAGTGCCGACATGCGCGCCGATTCGGCCGGCAAGGCCCGCAGCGTGACGCCAGACCACATCGGCTTGTCGCCCCAGTACCCGTCGAAGCGCGCGAACTGCACGCCGGTGCCGGGCGTGAACTTCACCAGCCTGAAGGGGCCCGTGCCGGCCTGTACCTTCGCCTGGTTGAAGTCGTCGCTGGTGGCTTTCTCGGCCGCCTTCTTCGAGACGATGAAGATGCGTGTGAGATCGTTAGGCAGCAGCGGTGCGGGCGTGGCGGTCGTCAGCTGCAGCGTGAGGCGGTCGACGATCTTCTTGCCCGTGATGGAGCGCGTATAGGCGGAGAACGAGCTCGGGCTGTTGACGATGGTCGCGGGTCGCTCGAGCGAAAACACCACGTCCTGCGCGGTGAGCGGGCTGCCGTCGTGGAACTTCACGCCGTCGCGCAGCTTGAACTCCCAGGTGGTGTCGTTGATGGCGCGCCACGAGGTCGCGAGCGCGGGTGTCAGGCGCGCATCGGCGTCGAGCGCGACGAGGGTCTCGTAGGCATGGCTCACCACCGCGCTGATCGCATCGTTGTTGACGAAATGCGGATCGACAGACGAAGGATTGCTGCTCAGGCCGATACGCAGTTCCTGCGCATTGGAAAGGCATGCGAGGCATGCGAGAAGCGCACCGCACAGCAGTGCGCGCCAGTGACGCAGGATCGGTCTCATGGGTTCTGTCTCCGTTGGAATTCAGGTTGTCGCAACGGATGGGGATTCATAGAATCCAGCCCGCCATCGACACACATTCATGCGCTCGAATCGTTGGATCCGTGGGCGCAAATCGATGCCGGGACATTAGCAAGCGGCGGCTTTCCCGCCATGTAGATTCTTAGCTTCCATGGAACTTCTTGCATCTTCCTATTGGCGCGACAGAGAGTTGGCAGGCCTGCAGTTCACCGCCAACCGATTCGTTCAGCGAGAGATCCGGGCGCACCGGCATGGGGGCTACACGCTGTCGGTTTCCGACACCGAGTTGCATGTGAGAACCAGCGCCGGCGTCACTGTGGTGCCCCCTGGTGCACTGTTGCGCATCGGTCCGCAGGTCTGGCACTCGATCAAGGCGCGAAGCACGCCATGGCGAGAGGACGCGATGTATTGCAGCGTGGCGGTTGCGCGCTGCGTGAATCCGGTGCCCGAGGCGGACGACGGCATGCCCGGCGCCGAGCCCGCACCGGTCTCGGTGTTCGCGTGCGAGCCCTGGGGGCGCGAGTTCTCGCAATGCCACAGGCTGCTGCACGAGATCGCGGACACGGGTCGCGAGGACGCGGGCATCGCGGCGCGCGCGCTGGTGCGTCGCCTGCTCGCGCAGTGGATACCGCTGCAAGCCGGCTGGACGACCGAGTCAGGTGACGCGGACGATCGTCTGCGTCGCTCCTACGGCCTGATCGCCACCGGCTTCCAGCAACGCCTGACGCTCGACGACCTCGCCGAGGCGGTCAACTGGCATCCGATCCATCTGCACCGCCGCTTCAAGGACACGTGGGGCTTCACGCCGCACGAACTGCTGGTGGGTCACCGCATCGAATACGCGCGCGACCTCATGGCCGGCGGCGCTCGCGTGACCTATGCGGCGCACGCGGCCGGCTTCAGCGACCAGAGCCACCTGCACAAGACCTTCATGAGCACCTACGCCGTGGCGCCGAGCGAGTACCGGCGGCTGTCGGCGCTCGATGCGCTGCAACCGCCGGCGGCGAGGAACGGCATCGTCGATTGACGCTGCGCGACCCCACGCGGCCCCGCATGGGGCGCGTCCACGTCAGGCGAGCAATACCTCCGCCGCCTTCGTGCGCTGGGAGTGGCCCGGGTCGACGTTGAGGAAGTCCGACAGCGCCGGGTTGACGGGCTGCAGCGGGTCCTGCGCCGTACCCGCATCGAGCATCGCCTGGAGTTCGACGGCCGTGGGCTGCATCGTGTCGACGATGAAGCGTACGCCACCACGCTGGGGATGTGTCGGCGTCGGCGTCGGCGTCGGCGTTGGCGTCAGCTTGGGCGTCGGGGTCGGTTTCGGGTTCGGTGTCGGATTGGGCGTTGCCGTCGATCTCGGTATCGGCGTCGGAGTGAACGTCAGGGTAGGGGACGGGGTCGGCACCGGCGTGGTCGTCTGCGAAGGCGTGGGCGCCGGCGCGGGTGAAGGAGCCGGTTGGTTCTGCTGCGGCTTCTTGTTCTTCTCGTGCATCGACCATTCCTCGGCCGCCACCCGTGCAGCGACGGCCACGCCCAGCAGCACGAGCGGCGCCGTGCCGCGGCGGATCCAGCCGTGCGAGGTCTCGGTCGGATTCGTCCTGGCCTCTCCGAGCGGGGCGTTGAAGTAGTTGGTCAGGCGCGAGTGATAGACCATCGGTCCCATCTGCCGGTTCGAGCGGTATTCGTCGAGGTAGTCCTTCTGCGTGCCGCGGAAGATGCCTATGTCGCTCGCCACCTTCAGCAACTGCGGTGTCGCGAGATCCCATTGGCCGGCGCGGATGTACATGTAGGCCTGGATGCTGTCGGAGATCGTCAGGCCGATGGTTCCGCTGGAGTCGCCCCACGACGAGAACTGCGCCAGGCGCTGCGTGAAGGTGCGCTTGACCATCGGGCCGCCATCGGGCGCCACGCCGTCGTGGGTGACGGCCTTCGGGTTGCCCAGGCCGATGAGGGCGCGCCTGAACCACGAGTAGCCGTTGGTGGCCTTGTAGACCGGCAGCGGATTGCCGTCCTTGTCGAGCGGCGGCGTGGTGGCCTTGGGTGGTGGCGTCTCGCCGGCCTTGGGTGCCGGCGCCTCGGTCGATCCGCGCTCGCTCATGACATGCCCGCCGCGCGCCTGCGCGATCGACGCATAGCGGTTCGCCACGCTGGCGCCGAGGCCGGTGGCGTTGCCCACGGCATAGTGCAGGCTGCCTTCGTTGCTGATCCACTGGCGCACGCCGTCGAGCGTGGTGATGTCCCAGGTCCACTGGTGGCTCGGCGCATCGAAGAAGGGGTTCAGGTACAGCCTCGTGCCCGCCGAATGGCTCAACCCGAAGCTCAGCACGCGTGCGCCGAACAGCGCGCGGCCCACCGGCGAGTTCGGCGAGGTGAGCTTGCCGGGGCTCTGGTCCAGCACGGCGCGCGAACGTTCGTCCGACGGGTTGGCGCGCAGTGTTTCCGTGGCCATCGCGATGGTCTGGCGGTCGGCCTTCGGAATGCCGCGGAATGCGCCGCGGGCGCCGGTGGTCTGGCGCGCGACGGTGTCGAGCGGAATGCCCTCGAGCGTCTTGAGCGCGGCGTTGACGTCGCCGGTCTTGTTCGCCATGGTCTGCACCGCGTCGCGGTAGCGCGCGCGGTCCGCGCCCGGCACGTTGCGCAGAAGGCGCCCGCGCACGAATCCCGCATGCTGGGTGCCGCGTCCCACTTCCGGCGCGGTCATCAGCAACGCCGCAGCCTGGGTGTCGCGGGGGTTTGCAGTGAAGGCCTTCAGCGCTTGCGCGTAGTCGTTGCGAAGAGCTGGCGGTATCCGGTTCAGCCAGCCGCGCTTGCCGATCACCGGACGAGCGCTGCGCTCGATGGCGCCCTTGTAGAGGGTGTCGAGGGCGGCTGTGCTGTCGGGGTTCCTCGAAAGTATCCTCAGCGCCTTGGCATAGTCGTGGCGGCCCTGGATGCCGCGCCGTGCCGCGTGCCAGCTGTCGAGCTGGCTCTTGAGCTGGAACAGCGAGGCTTCGCGCTTGGCTGGATCGGCGATGTTGGCGATCAGCGTGAAGGTGTCCTGGTCCTTGGGGTTGAGGTACTTCTGCAGCCGGATCTTGCCGCCCTGCTTCAGGCCCGCGATGCTGCCGCGATAGAAGAAGGCTTCGTAGGCGTAGCGAAGGAACACGGCGCGCGCACCGACGTAACCACCGAGCGAAGCGCCGGCAACGCCGAGCGCCGGATTGGTCATGTGCAGGCCCAGTGCCGCGCCGCCGAAGCGGACCGCGCCATAGAAGGCCGCGCCGGTGCCGACCATGTAGCCGACAGACTTGAGGAAGATCTTCCTCTTCTGCGCCGGCGTCATGACCTGATCGTTCTGCTCCATCGTCTTGTGCGGATCGACGAACACCTCGCCGGGCTTCGGTGCATGCGCGGCCTGGCGGTTGCTGATGCTGACCGGATGTATCGCGCCGTCCGGCCGCACGCCGACGATGCCGTCGACCTGCGCCTGGGTGAAGCGTCCGGTGGCCGCGACCTGCGCCATCTCGGTCTTCGGGCCGATCAGCCGGACCACGCCCACCAGGCTGCTGCCTTCGGCGTTGGCATGCGCGGCCGCTGCCGCGCGCGCGGTCTCGAAGCTGGAGTACACGTGCGAGCGGTCGAGCAGCGCGAAGGTCGCGTCGGGTGCGCCCTGGTTGATTGCCGCGCCATCGCTGGCCAGCACGTAGCGCCCGCCGACGTAGTCCGGAGCACCGATGAACGAGGGCGCCTGGCCGCGTGCCCATTGCATGAAGCGCGAGCGCAGCGGAATGTCGCGCGCGGCATGGCCGTCCGGCGAGCCGGCGCCTGCGAGGTAGTGCGTCTGTTCGACGTCCTCGGGCGTGGCCGGGGCCTTGCTCGCCTGTAGTTCGCGCATCGTGGCCGGGCCCGCGTAGGCCGGCCGCGGCTTGGTGTAGTCGCTGCCCCCTTCGAGCAGCGCGTCCATGTCCGGCTCGACCATCGCGAGCCCGGTGGATTCGCCGGCCTGGTGGTTGCCCGCCGCTCTGCTCGGTGCGGCGGGCGCGGTGGCGCCGTCGCGCCATGCGGCCGAATGCACGTTCGGAATGCCGATGGGCATCGGCCGTCCGTCCGCGCCGACGTGCACCGAACCCATGATCTCCTCGGGCGTCGCGCGGCCGCGCTTCGTCAGCGGTGCCATGCTCCCGTCGGGATGGATGCGGTACACCCAGGCGCCGCCCTTCTGTTGCGCCGCGGCGGAGGCCTCGGCGAAGGTCCCGAAGGTGTTGTTGCGTTTGGCGCGCACGCCGGTGCCGCCGTACATGGTCTCGCCCGGCGCCATCGGGTGGACCGCGAAGCGCACGTTCGAACCCGCATCGGGGTCCTCGGTGATGCGGGCCGTCACCGCGGCCTCGTCGGGTGACGGCTGCAACGGGCGCAGTCCCGAGCCGGGCTCGCCGGCGCGCTGGTGGAATGCGACGAGCCTGTCGCCGCGCAGCGCGACCTGCGGCCAGCTGCGCCCGGTGCCCAGCGTGGTCGGCGGCAGGGGAGCGCCGTGCGCGTCCACGCCGGTGGCAGCGGGGTCCCTTGGCTGGCCACCCGTCTTGACGGAGGGCGTGTCGGTATCGCCGCGGCCGGTGCCGGCGGTGCGCGGCCGCTCGGGCGCGATCGGCCGGGCCGCGCGCGGAGGCTCCGGCATGGCGGATGCGGCACGCGGCGCGGCGGGTTGCGCACCGGCCGGCTCGATCGACAGGCCCGGGCGAAAGCGCGCGTAGACCGGCGCACCCTGCAGCGCGATGTCGTCGTAGACGGTGCGCCCGTTCTCGCGGATTCCGACGATGGGCAGCGACTGCAGCGGCCCGGCCTTCAGCGCGCCCCCGTTGTAGGAGCTGCCTTCGTTGCTCAGGGAGACGCGCCGGGTGTAGACGAAGCCCGGCGCGGTCTGGTCGCGGTTGTTCATCACGACCGACTCGGTCGCCGCGTACACGTCGTGACCCAGCAGCGTGGCCAGGCGCTGCGCCAGCGGCACCGCGCCATCACCGCTCAGGCACGACAGCATCAGCACCGGCTGGCCGTGATAGTTCTCGTGCGCGACGATGGCCCGCGCCAGCCCTTCGGCCGTGAGCGGATTGCCGTCCGCACCGGTCATGATGCCCTCGAGCCCGTGGCCGTTGACCGCGAAATAGCCTTCGGGAATCGGAACCGCCTCGCTCGCGGGCTTGCCGTCGCCGCTGCGCACGGGGCGCTCGCCCAGCGCGAAGATGTCGAGATCGGGCACGCGGCGGCGGAAGGCGTTGATCCCCATCTCGCTGCGGCCGGGCTGCGTGTTCAGAAGGTCGACGCGCCGGCCGTTGGCACTGGTGTAGATCAGCGGCTGGCCCGGCGCATAGCCCTCCGGATAGGCGATGCGCAGGGCTGGCCTGTCCGGATGGGCGGTGACCTGCGTGGCCTTCGCGGGGCCGCCTTGCGTGGTTTCGACTTTCACGGTGGCCATCACGGCCGAGGGCGGGACGCTGCCGTCCGGCGCAATGCTTGCCGCGTGCACGATCGCGATCTCGTCGCCCAGCGCGACGAAGCCCTCAGGCTGCACCGTCGCGAGCGCTTCGTCGAGGGTGGCGTAGTGGGCGGGCAGAACATTGGAGAAGTCGCCGCTGCTTTCGCCTCGTGCATGGTCGCTGGCGCGCTGGGCGGCACTGGGGCTGTCCGTGCCGGCAGGCAAGCCGTCGCGGTGCGCGGCGAAGACGAAGCCGTTGTCGTCAACGGTGCGCGGATAGACGTAGTAGCGCACGCCCTCGGCTTCGCCGCCGGCGGCGAACACGGTGAGCAGCGAATCCGACCAGTTGGTCTTGCCGAGGCGTTCAGTCGCCGGCAGCGGATAGCTCGTGGGTCCGCCGAGTTCGGGGTCCTGCGCCGGTTTGTAGGCGGGGAAGCTGCCCTCATCGCCCTTGGCGGGCGATGCCGGCGTGGACTTCACGCTCGTCTGATCCTTCGTGCCTGCGTTCTGCTTCTGCTCGATGCGTTGCGCCGAGCGCACGAAAGGCGCATTGGCGAGCGGCGCGTCGTCCGCGGCGTTCGTAGTCTCGTTCCCGCGCCTGTCTTGCGGACTGCGTGAGCCCGCCGGTGCGCGAGCGGTTCCCGGCGTGTCGGCGCTGTCGCCCGCGCGCCGCACCGAGGCCATGACCGGGTTGAACGAGGCATCGGTCACGATGGACGGGAGCGCCGCCGGGCCGGCCACGTCGGCGGGTAGCACGCGCGGCGTCGACGGCCACGCGATGCTCAAGCGTGGCGGCTCGCGGAACGGGGTGAGCGCATCGGGTGCCTCTGCGGGCTTCACGGCGCCTGCAGTATCGGCCGCATCGACAGGCTTGGGCGACGCGGACTGCGCCGGCCGCGCGGGCAGGGCCGCATCGGTGGGCGCCGTGTTCGCCGTCTCGTCGGTCACCGTGCCGGCCGGCCGGTTCGAAACCGCCGGCCGCGCCGTGCTCACGGCCGGCGGCTTGATGGCGTTGTGCACGCGCACATAGCCCTTGGCGAAGATCGGCGAGGCAAAGCCTGCGGCGTTGACGCCGAGCATCATGATCTGCTGCTCGCGCTCGGCCGGGGTCATGTGGTCCCAATTCTTCGCCAGCGAATACGCGCCTTCGCCGGTGGCGTAGACACTGCCGGCGGCAAGCGGCTTGGAGGCCATCGCCGCGGGCTTGCCCCACGCCTGGGCGGTCTGCGCGTAGCGCGCGAAATCGGCTGCGCGCGCCTGTGCCGTCACGGCATCGCCGGCGGCTTCCGCGGCCGTGGCCGCCTTGGCGGCGCGGCCCGCGCGCAGCGCGGCCATGGTCGCGCGCGTGGAGGCGCCCACCACCGGCACGCTGACCGTCGACAAGCCGAGGTTCAGCCAGTCCATGCGCGCCTGCTCGCTGTTCGCCGGATTGATGCTCTGGCCGTGCGCACTGAGCTTGTTCAGGTCCTCGACCGAGGTCGCGACGCCGTAGCCGGCCGCGAGCACGGTGAACGCGCCTGCCGCCAGCATCACGCCCGGCGCCGCGAGCGTGCCGAAGGAGCCCACCGTCAGTGCCACGCCGGCCACGAGGCCGACGCCTGCGACCACCAGGTCCAGGTGGGTCTCGCGCCGGAAGGTCTGCCACCCTGTCTCGGTGCGCGCGTCGCCGGCGAAGAGCTTGACGTTGCCGTTGGCGTCCAGCGAGTAGCTGGCGTCCTCGGGCGTGACGAGCTTCACGCCTTCGACCGGCAGGCTGTTGTTGGCGCGGTAGTCGGTGAGGTCCTTGTACGTCCAGGCCTGCTCGTCGATGAGCTGCGTCTCGCCGGGCTTGTCCTTGCTCTCCACCTTGAAGATCGCCGTCTTGATGATGCCGCCGTCGTCGCTGTCGAGCGCGTAGACCACGGGCAGCACGGTCACGCGCGCGTGCTCGCCGCCGACCTCCACCACCTTGTCGACCATTTTCGAGAGCAGGTCCTTCTGCGCGTCGCCGAGCTTGCCGAAGAGGCGCTCGTTCTGGCGGATGCGGTCGCTGTCGGCCTGGGTCGCGGCATCGAGCGAGCGGCTGGGGTTCCAGCCGAGCGCCAGGCCGATCTCGTTCTCGAGCTGCGTGCGGCTCTTCATCTCGATCGGGCCGCCGCCGTACTGCACGAACTGGTCGTTCATGATGGCCTGCGCCATGACCTGCGGGTTCTGCTCGAAGAGCCGGTAGAGCGCGCGCTTGTCCTCGCGCTGGTTGAACGGCAGGTTCTGGATGGTGAATTCCTGCTGCTGCGCGTAGGCGTTGTCGCGTGCGCCGGCTGCCTGGTAGCGCACGGCCGCGTCCGACTGGGCCTGCGTTGCCTGCAGCTTCTTCCAGGTGTCGCTGCCGGTCTCGGCCAGGCCGGGGTTGGCGCTCTTCCATTTCTCGTGCGCCGACTTTGCCGCGGCGAGATCGCGCGCCGCGGTGTCGGTGTGGAACTTGTTGACCGAGCTGAGCCAGTCCTTGCGCGCGGCGTCGGCCTTGTCGCGCGCATCGTCGGCGGTCTGCTGCGGGGAGGTGGCGTAGCACATCTGCGCGCGGCCCGCGCGCTTGTCGGCTTCGATGCGCTGGCGCGCGTGGTTGGCCTCCTGCCAGGCGATCGCGGCATCGACCGCGAGCTGCTCGTTCTGGGCGATGGTGACGCGCGCCTTGGCGTCGTCGAGGTCGTTGCCCAGCGCGGTGCGGTCGCCGGAGCCTGCGTCGTAGTCGGCCTGCGCCTTGTCGCGCGCCTTGATCGCATCCGTGAGGTTCTGGTCCACCGTCTTCTTGCGCGGCGCGAGGTCGTCGCCGAAGTTCAGCGTGGGCGCGGGCTTGCCGTCGGGCCCGGGCGCCGGCTGCGCGCCGGGCTGCGGCGGCGCATCGGCCGCGGCCTGCGCCAGGCGCTTCTCGACGTCGGCGCGCGCACCGCGCGCCTTGGCCAGGTCGCCGTCGCCGAACTCGGAAGTCTTCCACCGCGCGGCCGTGGCGGGGTTCATCTTGTAGGTGCCGGCACGCACCGAGAAGTCGACCATCTTGCCCTGGTCGGACTGCTGCCACCCGAAGACCTTCGAATCCTTCTTGATCGTGACGTTGTAGCCGCCGTTGCAGTCCGCGTGCACCTCGATGTCGTCGGGCGAGAGACCACGCGGCAGGCCCTCGGCGCTGACCTTGCCGTCCTCGCCGCGCTTGATGTTCCAGGTCGGGTCGTAGTTCTTCGGGTAGACGTCGCCGGTGGTCGACTTGTCGCCGTCCATGAACATCGTCAGCTGCGGCTTGGCGAAGGTCGTGCGATCGTACTGGTAGCGCGCGGCATACCAGGCGCGCTCGGCGTCGATCAGGCCGAGCTGGGTCTCGATGTCGCGCTTGGAGAGGTCCAGCGCGTCGAGTTCGTCGAGCGCCTTCTGCTGCTCGGCCTCGGTGGCCTTGCTGCCGGGCGCGGTGAGCGTCGTCACCTCCGCGGCCTTCTTGTCGTAGGCCTCCTTCGCCGCGGGCAGCTGCGCCTCGCGCATCTTCTTCTCGTCGTCGGCCGAGAGCTTCGGCTTCGCGGCGTCGGCCAGGCGCTGGGCCTCGCGCGCGGCCACGCGCAGATCGTCGAGCTTGCCTGCGTCCACGGTCTTGCCCGCGGCCTGGTCGCGCTCGGCCGCACGCAGCTCCTGCATGGCCTTCAGTGCCTTGGCGTCGGCCTGCGCGGCACGCTGCTGTTCGAGCGCCCGGCCCAGGTTCTCGGGCTTGGCGTTGGCGACGGCGTTGTCGGCGTCGGTGAGCCCCTGGTTGATCTTGTCCGCGCGATCGAGATAGCCGGCCTCGTCGAGCTTGGCGCGGCTGCCGTCGGCGCCGCCGAAGAGATCCTCCTTGACTGCGTTCAGCGCGGTCGCGGTCTGGTCGCTGCGGGCCTTGGCGGCATCGTGCTTCTCGTTCGCGGCGTACAGCGCGGCGGTCAACGGATCGAGCTCGGTCTTCTTGTCGCCGTCGACGTAGAAGTACTTGCCCTCGATGTTCTGGACCTTCTTGCCTTCCTCGCTGCCGGGCTTGGCCCAGAACGCGGGATCGTAGCCATCGGGGTCGATGTTGCGCGTCGTGGTCTTGTCGCCGTCGTGCTCGGTCACCGTGACGCGGGCAGGGCGCTGCAGCGAAGCCGTATTCCATGCGCTCTCGGCGTCGGTCTTGGCGTTCTCCGCGTCGCTGGCGCCGAGCTTGGCGTCGAGGTCGTCGCGCAGCGCGTGCATGTAGCGCTGGCCCTGCTGCGCGTCGCGCAGTGCGGCGTCGGCCTTCTGGATCTCCTTGGCATCGCCGCCGGCCACCGCCTGGTCGTACTTGAAACTCAGCTCCTTGACCTCGGCGTCGGCAACGCGCGCGTTGTAGTCGGCATCGACCGTACCGAGGGTGTTCGTCTTCGGGTTCTGCGGGTCAGTCGGATCCGTGGTGCCGAAGGCTTTCTCGGCGCTCTGGAGTTCGGACTTGGCGCGGTTGGCCACGGCGCGCAGACGCTCGGCTTCGGCCTTGGCGTTCTGCTGCGCGGTGATGATCGTGTCGTTGCCGCCGCCGCCGCCGCCGCCGCCGGTGCCGAAGCCGGCGGCGTATTTCTCGGCCTTGGTCGCGGCCGCATCGGTGTCCTGCGCGTGGCTGCGCGCATCGGCCACGCGCGCCTTGCCCGCCTGGGCGGCGTCGTATTGCTCGCCGCGCAGCTGGCGCACCTCGGGCGAGTCGGCGCGCACGCCGTCGCGCGCCTTGTCGATGTACTTGCCGATGCTCTTCGGGTCGAACACGCCGCCCTTGTCGAGCGCGTCATGGGCGTCGGCCGCAACCTTGTCGATGGCGTCGTTCGGGTCCTTGCCTTCGGCGATCGCCTTGAGGCTGGCCTTGCGCATGTCCTGCTCGGCGGCCTGCAGCCAGTTCGTCATGGCGGTGTCGACGACGGCCTTCTGTTCCTTGCTGCCGTCGCCGCCGTTCGCCTGCGCCTTGAACACCGGCCTGGCGGCGGTCTGTGCCTTCTCGAGCAGGTCCTGCGTGCCCGGGCTGGTCGCGGGGGGCTGGCTCTTTGGCTGGTTGGCTGGCGGCTCGAAGATGGCGTTCATCTTCTGCGCCGCGTCGACTTCGCCCTGCGCGGCGCGCGTGGCTTCCGAAGGGTTGTTGTCCGCACGGCGCTGCCGGATGTCGTCGAGCTTGGCATCGGCGAGCGTCGACTGCTTCTCCTTGAGGTTGCTCGCCGCTTCCTGCTTCAGCGCATCGCGCTCGGCCGCGTCGCTGGCACCGCGCGCCTTGGTGGCCTCCTGCTGGTCGGATTCGGCCTTGCTCTTCTCGGCCTTGGCCTCGGCGGCTTCCGCGGCCTTGCGCGCTTCTTCCGCCTTGCGGCGCGCGGCTTCGGCCTGCTTGCGCGCTTCCTCGGCCTGCCGCCGTGCCTCCTCGGCCGCGCGCTTCGCCGCGGCTTCCGCCTGGCGCCGCAACTCTTCGGCAGCCCTGGCGGCCGCCAATGCCTCCATCGCTGCCTGTGCGGCGGATTGCGTTCCCGACCCATCGCTGCTGACTGCTAGAACCATAGGACCCCGGATGAAGTTGCAGATTGAAAGAAGGGCTCGCGGCACAACCCGGCCGGCTCCGATGCCGCGCGAACTCTAAGTGGCGCCCCGTGCGTGGGCAACAACGAGTTCTCGTAGACGGGAGTGCTCGCGCGGCGAATCCGAAGCAGCTTCTCCTGCATGCAGCAACCGAAGAGGCATGCGTGGAGGAAGGTCATCGGTACGACAGCACGAGCCCGTGCACCAGCCTCGTCCAGCCATCGAGCATCACGAACAGCAGCAGCTTGAACGGCAGCGAGATGGTGGTGGGCGAGATCATCGACATGCCCAGCGCCAGCAGCACCGTGGCGACGATCAGGTCGACCACCACGAACACCAGGTAGATGATGAAGCCGATCTGGAAGGCGCGCGTGAGCTCGCTGAGCGTGAAGCTGGGCACCAGCACCATGAAGTCGTCGTCCTTCAGTTGTTCCGCGCGCGCCTTCGGCCAGATGTTGGCCGCCGACTTCAGGAAGAACTGCCGCTCGCGCTCGTGCGTGTGCTTCTGTAGGAACTCCTTCACCGGCGCCTTGGCCGCGTCGATGACGGCCATGATGTCGCCGAGCCCTTCGCCCTTGGCGCCGAAGCTGCGGCCGCGCAGGGCATCGCCGATGTCCATGCCCACCGGCGCCATGATGTAGACCGACAGGATGATCGCGATGCCGTTGAGCACCATGTTGGGCGGTGTCTGCTGCAGGCCCAGGGCAGTGCGAAGCAGGCCGAACACGATGACCAGCTTGGTGTAGCTCGTCACCATCAGTGCCACGAACGGCGCGATGCCGAAGGCGACGATCAGCGCGACCAGGATGAGGGGTTCGGGAAGTCCGCCTTGCATGGGTATGGACCGGATGAGGGGCGGCCCCTCAGACTTCGCCGGGCGCGAACTCCGACACGCGCACGCCCAGCCGGTCGCCCACCGCGACGAGATAGCCCTTGCCCAGCACGTTGCCGTGCGCAAGGATGCGAACGGGGCGGCGGTTGAGCGGCTGGCCCAGGTCGAAGACATGGCCGGCGCGGATGCTCCTGAGTTCGCCGAGCGACACGGACAGGTCGCCCACCTCGAAGCGCAGCGTGACCTCCAGCGCGTCGAGCCGGTCGATCGGCAGGTTGGCGTTGTCCGCGGTATCGGCCGCGAGGGCGGGAATGTCTGGCTTCATGGCACTGTTTCTCGATTGCTGGACGGTGATGCGCGAGCCTTCGGCGAAGGCGGAAAGATGCCGCCCGGCGGAACCTCCCAGCTCCGCCGTGACCACGATGGCGGCTCCGGAGGAGCTCCACTGCTCGATGCCCACGATGTCGCCGGGCCGGATGCTTCCGACCTCGCGCAGGCGGATCGGCGTGCTGCCGAGGCGAAAGCTCACGGGCAGGCGCAGCGCGTCGAAGGCGTCGGCTGCGTAGGCGTTGTGACGCGGGCCGGTGGCTGCGGGCACCAGCGTGTCGAGCGTGGTCGCGTCCTCGAACTGCACGTAGCCGCGCAGCACGGTGCTGCCTTCCAGGGGCATGGCGACGAAGAAGGCCGCGTGCCCGGGATCGCCCTGCAAAGGCAGCGCCCGATGGCTGTGTTCGTGCATGTCGCGCGTTTCCGCTTCCGAAGGCTGCCACTCGAAATGCAGGCGCAGCGCTTTCTCGAGCGCGTCGATCAGCGGATGCAGCGCATCGGCGAGCAGGATGTAGCGCAGGTCGCGCGGCAGCAGGTCGATGCGGCGTTCTCCCAGCAATGCCTGCAGGCTCGGTGCGTCCATTGCGAGATGGCCGACGTGCGAGCCCAGCCTGAAGCGGAAGCTCTCGCGCGCGGTGAGGGCGAAGGCCGTGTCGTGGTGCCAGCGGATGCGGTAGCGGGCACCGCGTGCGGCCGCGATGTCCGGCAACGGCGACGCGCCGTACAGACGGTTCAGCGCGCGCACATTGGCGGCGTCGGCGCGCGGCAATGCGCGGGCTTCGCCGAGTTCCGTGACGGCGTCAGGCATGGACGCCTTCGTTCGATGCGCCGATGCGGGGGGCTCTGTTCTTCTTCACCTTCTTCACGCCTTGGAGCAATGCGATTCGGTTCGCATCGGGACCGGCAGCTTAGCCAGAGGTGTTGCGCGGAGGTAGTCCGCAAACACGTAGTGCCGCGCGCGCCACACACGGCGGCGATCTACGAAAACTCGTGGTTGCCGCGAATGGAGGGCGGCGCATAGAGTCCGTCGCGACGCGACATTCCTCGCGACCGACGACGAAGCGAAGCGATGCGACAGGCACCGCCCGGTACTTCGGGACACCCGCAAGACAAAGACACCATGGCGAGTTCTCCGCGATCCTTTGCCGCCTACCGCGGCGGCGTGCGCGACCTTCTGGGCAGCGCCGGCCGCTACAACGATCTGCTGCTGGCGGGCCTGCTGGTGGTGATCGTCGCGCTCTTCGTGCTGCCGCTGCCGACGCCGCTGCTCGACCTGCTGATCGCGAGCAACCTCGCCATCAGCCTGGTGCTGCTGATCGTGGCGATGTACGTGCCATCGGCGCTGTCGCTGTCGACCTTTCCGTCGCTGCTGCTGTTCACGACGCTGTTTCGCCTTGCGCTCAACATCGCATCGACCAAGCTGATCCTCCTGCACGCGAATGCGGGCCACATCATCGACACCTTCGGCAAGCTGATCGTCGGCAACAACGTGGTGGTCGGCGGCGTGGTGTTCCTGATCATCGCGATCGTGCAGTTCATCGTGATCGCGAAAGGCTCCGAGCGGGTGGCCGAGGTGGCGGCGCGGTTCGCGCTGGATGCGATGCCCGGCAAGCAGATGAGCATCGACGCCGACGTGCGCGCGGGGGTGCTGTCGTCCGCACAGGCGCAGAAGCGCCGCCACATGCTGGAACAGGAATGCCAGCTCCACGGCGCGATGGATGGCGCGATGAAGTTCGTCAAGGGAGACGCCATCGCGAGCATCGTGATCGCGCTGGTCAACATCCTCGCGGGCATCGCCATCGGCACGATGATGCACGAGATGAGCCTGGGCGGCGCGCTGCAGCGCTACGCGATCCTCACGGTGGGCGACGGCATGGTCTCGCAGATCCCGTCACTGCTGGTGTCGATCGCGGCGGGCATCGTCATCACGCGCGTGAGCACCGGCGAGCGCCGCGACACGCAGCTGGCGAGCCAGATCGGGCAGCAGCTCATGGCGCATCCGCGAGCGCTGATCATCGCGGGCCTCGCGGTCGCGAGCTTCCTGGTCGTGCCGGGCTTTCCGAAGTGGGTGTTCGGCCTGCTGGCGGCGGCGCTGTTGGGTCTGGGCTTCGCGGTGCGCATGCGGCGCCGCAAGAACCAGACGCCGGGTTGGATCTCGCACCGCGAGGGCGACGCCCTGGAGGACGCCGACGGCGACCATGCCATCGCGGCGCCACTGGCGGTGCGGCTGTCCAGCGGCCTGCGCGGCGGCGTCGACCGCCACGCGCTCGACCTGCAGCTGGCCAGGGTCAAGACCGCGGTCGAATCCGATCTCGGCCCGGTGTTCCCGCGCCTGCAGCTCGCCTACGCGGACGGCCTGGCCCAACACGCCTACCAGGTGCTGGTGCACGACGTCGCGGTGTCGCAGGGCACGCTCAGGCCGGGGTGGCGCATGCTCGATCCGGCCGAGGCTACGGCGCCGCCGGCAGGCGCAGAGGTGGCCGAGCCCTTCGGCCCCTTCGCTCGGGTCGTCTGGGTGCAGGGCGAAGCAGCCGGCTCCACGAGCTGGGACAACGAGGAGGTGGTGGGCCTGCACCTGGACCACGCCGTGCGCCGCAATGTGCGCGAGCTCATCGGCCTGCAGGAAGTGCAGCGCCTGCTGCATTCGGTGCAGCGCGACGCGCCGGAGCTCGCGGCCGAGGTGGCGCGGGTGGCGTCGAGCCAGCGCATCGCCGAGGTGTTGCGCCGGCTGCTGCAGGAGGGCATTCCGATTCGCAACCTGCACGCGATATTCGAGTGCCTCGCGACATGGGCGCCGAAGGAGCAGGACGCGATAGCGCTGACCGAACTGGTGCGCATCGATCTCGGCCGCTACATCACCAGCCGCTATGTGGGCCCGAACCGCCAACTCGAGGCCATCCTGTTCGAGTCCAGCTTGCTGGAGCGGGTGCAGAACGCCATCGAGCGTTCGCCGCGCGGCAACCTGCTGCTGCTGAGCCCGGCCGTCACGCAGGACATCCGCGAGCAGGTGCGCCGCATCCTCGGATCGGCCGCGACCCGCGTGGTGGCCATCGCCTCGTCGGACGTGCGCCGCTACATCAAGACGCTGATCGAGCCGGTGGCGCCGCTGCTGCCGGTGCTGTCCTACCAGGAAGTCGACGAAGACGTGGCCCTGCAGCCGGTGGGCTGGGTCACCAACCCCCAGGCCCATTGATGAACATCCAATTGCCTTCGAAGGCGCACCGCGAAAACAACGCCATGACTCCGCAGAACATCCTGGACATCACGCGCGAAGGCCTGCTCCTCGTGCTGTGGATCTCGCTGCCGGTGGTGGCGGTGGCAACGGTCACTGCCCTGGTGGTGGCCGTGCTGCAGGCCGTAACGCAGGTGCAGGACCAGAGCATCGGCCAGTCGATCCGGCTGATCGCGGTAATGATCGCGATCATCGCCACCGCGGGCTGGATGGGGCGCGACGTGATGCGCTTCGCGGAGCGTGCCATCCAGGCACTGAGTTCCCTGCCGTGAAGATGCATTTCCCCGAAATGACCGCCCCGCGCCTGAAAGCCTTCTGCCAGCGCCGCCTCGTGCTGTGGGGCTGCGCCGCGCTCGTGCTGCTGGCCATGTGCGCGCAGGCCCGTGCGGCCGAACTGCGCTGGAGCAATCGGCCGTTCCAGATCGTTGCCAACGAGAAGCCGCTGGCCGACTTCCTGCGCGAGCTGGCCTCGTCGCAGAACATCACGGCGGTGGTCGACTCCAAGGTGGCCGGCACCATCAGCGGCAAGTTCGCCGGCCCCGCCCTGAGCACGCTCAACAGCGTGTGCGCGGTCAACGGGCTGACCTGGTACTTCGACGGCGCCTTCCTGTTCGTCGACCTGGCCTCCGACGCGAAAAGCGAGGTGCTGCCCATCGCGGCCGAGAACGCGGGGCGCATCGCCGAGACGCTGGTGCGCCTGCACATCTCCGACGAGCGCTATCCGCTGAGCATCAGCGAGCGCGACGCCAGCGTGTACGTGACCGGGCCGCGCCGCTACGTCGAGATGGTGCGCCAGGCGGTGAAGCTGGCCGACCAGAAGAGCGCGATGGCCGAGGGCGCCGAGATCCGGCTGTTTCCGCTCAAGTACGCCTGGGCCTCGGACTTCCGGATCAACCGCTCGGGAAAGGAAACGGTCATTCCCGGCGTGGCCAACGTGCTGCGCAGCCTCTATGGCCGCAGCGGCGGGAACGCGCCGAGCGGCAGCGGCGGCCCGCGAGGCATGAGCGGCGGCATGTCGCTGGGCCCGAACCGGCAGATCAAGCTGCGCAGCGGCGAGACCATCAACGCGCCCAAGGTCGAGATCGCCGGGGCCGGCAGCGAAGCCATCGCGCAGGGCGGCATCGCGAACCTCGCGGGCGGCGAACTGCCGCAGTTCCAGGCCGATACGCGCATGAACGCCGTGCTGGTGCGCGACATGCCCGACAAGATGGCCCAGTACGCGAAGCTGATCGAGTCGATGGACGTGCGCCCGCGGCTGGTCGAGATCGAAGTGACCATCATGGACATCAGCTCCGACACGCTCAACAGCCTGGGCATCGACTGGCGCCTGCATGGCCGGCACGCCGACTTCCAGACCGGCCGCGGCGATCGCGGGCAGCTGACCTGGGGCGGCACAGGCAGCGAGGCAGGGCAGATCGGCAGCGCCGACGGCTCGGGCAATCCGCTCACGCCGCTGGGCGGCATGTTCACCGCCGCCATCGGCAACAGCGCGCGCAACTACCTGCTGGCCCGCGTGACCGCGCTGGCCACCAACGGCAATGCGAACTTCGTGGCGCGCCCGAAGGTGATGACGCTGGACAACACCGAGGCCGTGCTGGAGAACCTCAGCGAGTTCTACGTGCGGGTGGACGGCTTCCAGGACGCGGGGCTGTTCAGCATCACGGCGGGCACCGCGGTGCGGGTGACGCCGCTGGTCATCGACGAGAAGGCCTCGCGCGGCGTGATGATGTCCATCGACATCGTCGACGGCGACCTCAGTCCGATGTCGGTCGACAAGATCCCGATCGTGCGGCGCCGCACGGTCAACACGCAGGCGCTCGTGGAGGAGGGCGCGAGCCTGCTGATCGCGGGCTACTCGTCCGAGGAGAAGAGCAATGCGGTCACGGGCGTGCCGCTGCTCAAGGACATTCCCGGCGTCGGCGGGCTCTTCAGGTCGACGGAGAAGAAGCAGTCCAACATGGAGCGCTTCTACCTGCTGACGCCGCGCCTGGTGCTGCCGGGCGCCACGGCGAACGTGCCGGCGCTGCCCTTGCCGGAAGTGGGAGGCTGAGCATGCACGACCCGGAAGAGATTTCCTTCGGCGACGGCGGCGACGGGCAGGCACAGGCGGCCGGCACGGCACGGGCGCAGCGGCCGGCACCCGGTGACGGCTGGTGCCTGCGCTTCCTCAGCGGCGCGGTGAAGGGCCGCACCATCGCGCTCAAGCCCGGGCTCAACGTGCTGGGCTCAGGCGGCGATTGCGAGGTGATGCTGCCCGGCGGCGACGTGCTGCCGCGCCACCTGGCGTTCACCGTGGGCGAGTTGGTGGTGTCGATGCAGCGCCTGAGCACGGCTTCGGCGCGGCTCAACGGCGAGGACATGCGGCAGGCGCGCAGAAGCGTGGTCGCGGGCGACGTGGTGAGCCTCGGGCAGATCGACTTCCAGCTCGACCGCAGCTACGTGCCGGACGTGCGCGAGGACCGCATGTTCGCCCCGGAGTACGAGGCGCGGCCCGGCGAGGGCGCGCTGGCGGGCACGTCCGGGGCTTCCTCGCGGCGGCGCCTCGGCTATTGGGCGGGTGGCGTGATGGCCCTGCTTGCGGTGATCGGGCTGGCCGCCGTGTCGCTCGGCGACGCGGGCGCGAGCGCGCGCCGCGCCGGGCACGTGGACCTGGCCGCGGTGGAAAAGGCGCTCGTGCCGTTCCCAGAGGTGGAAGTGGTGGCCGCGCAGGGCGGGCGGCTCGGCGTGAAGGGCTACGTGGAGTCGAGGCAGCGCCGCGAGGCCCTGCAGCAGGCGATGGAGCCCTTCGGCAGCCAGGTCGGCGTGAACGTGCACTCGGCCGAGGACATGGTCGAGCAGGCGCGCCGCTATGTGGGCGACCCCGGTGTGGCGGTCGCGTACACGGGGCAGGGCCGGCTGGTGCTCACCGGCACGGTGGAGGACGCCGCGGTGCGCCAGAAGATCCGCAGGCTCAGCGAAGACCTGCATCCGTCGGTGCTGGTCTTCGACAAGGTCCAGTACCGGGAGAAGCCCGTGGCCGAGAACAAGGACGCCGACGTGCGCGCGCAGTGGGACGGCTGGCAGAGCGTGCTGCCGGCGCGCATGGTGAGCATCACCGAGGACGGCAACGGCCTGCGGCACATCCAGCTGTCGAACGGCAGCCGCTACTACGAAGGTGCGGTGCTGCGATCCGGTGCCGAACTCAAGCGCATCGACGCCGACGGGCTGGTCCTGAGCGGTGGCGTGCCCGACAGCAACAACAGGCGCGGGAGGTGAAGGCATGGCCATCGGCAGAGCCCGCCTCGCGCGCACCCCGGATTTCATGCGGCGCCGCATCCGTGCGCCGCGTGGAATGGTTCCGTCCCGCCGGGGCGGAGCGCTTCAACCCTCGTAAATCAATCCTTTCTTGACCAGGAGATACACATGGCAGGCGCAGTTGACAGCTCTATCCAGCAGATGAACCAGGCCGCAGCCGACAACGCGCGGCTGATGTCGGCCAGCATGGCCGCTTCCACCAGCATCCAGGGCGCGGCATCCACCGCGCACACGGTCAATGGTGCGAGCGCCGCGGGCGGCGAGGTGGCCAAGTCCACCGGCAACGACATCCGCCAGTCGGCCAAGTCCTCGTAAGCAGGTCCGCGCGATGCCCTGTCGCATCGCGCGGCCTTTTCCCCCAGGAGGTGAACCATGACCGATCCCACCGCGCTGGTCGCGGCAGGCGCGCCGCCGGCCGGCGTGTCCGCGGCAGCCGCGCAGCAGCAGGCCGGCGCGCCTTCGCGCCTCGATCCGGGCGAGACCCGGATGTTCGCCAACATGATGCAGGGCGTGCAGGCGCCGCCGTCCTCGGTGGCCGCGCCCAGCGCGCTCGGCGACGCCGCCAAGGCGCTCGCGGCCCAGTTCTCCGGCAACGTGCGCTCCTACGAGGAGATGCGCCACAGCATGCTCGAGTCGATCGACATGTCCGACCCCATCAAGACCATGTTCGCGATGACCGACCACGCCATGGAGGCGCACATGATGTTCGCGAAGATGCACATTTCCACGGGCCTGGCGAGCGCCGCCACCAGCCTGTTCGGCACCTTGCTGAAGAACCAGCAATGAGGATGCCGTGAAGCTGCTGTCCCGCACCTTTTCTTCATTCTTTCCGCGCCGCGGCCGCTGGCTCTCGGCGCTGGCCCTGCTGGCGGCGCTGGGCGGCTGCAAGGTCGGCCTGTACTCCAACCTCAACGAGCAGGAGGCCAACGAGATCGTCGCCGCGCTGTCGGCCGAGGGCATCGACGCGGCCAAGAGCCGCGTGGAGGGCAGCAACTGGCAGGTCGAGGTGGACGAGAGCCGCATGGGCGTCGCGCTCGACGTGCTGCGTGCCCAGGGCCTGCCCCACGAGCGCTTCGCCACCATGGGCGAGGTGTTCCAGAAGCAGGGCCTGGTGTCCACGCCCTCCGAGGAGCGCATGCGCTACATCTACGCGGTCTCGCAGGAGCTGTCGCAGACGCTGCGCAACGTGGACGGCGTGGTGTCCGCGCGCGTGCACGTGGTGATCCCGGCCAACGACCCGCTGAGCGAGAAGATGCGGCCGTCGTCGGCCGCGGTGTTCATCAAGCACCGGCCGGATGTGGACATCCGGCTGCTGGCGCCGACCGTGAAGGACATGGTGGCGCACAGCATCGAGGGGCTGAGCCACGACCAGGTATCGCTGTCGCTCTTCGAGGCGCGCCGGCCGGTGGCGTCGGCTGCGGCCCTGGCGGGCGGCGCCAGGGAGCGTGCGATGGTGCTGGGCCTGTTCCCCGCGTCGACGGCGATGGTGCTGCTGGGGCTGCTGCTGCTGGCCGCCGTCTGCCTGCTGGTGCTGCCGGCGCTGCTGCGCAGGCAGGGCGTGGACTGGCGCAGCTGGACGCGCCGCCAGGTGTTCAGGCGCTGACCCGGAACAGGAATGCCGGCACCTACCCCCGCCACCCACGAAGCCCCGCAGGCCGGAACCGGCCCGATGGACCTCGTGCGCCTGGTGGCGCGCTTCAACCTGCACCCCGAGATCGGTCTTCACCCAAGCTGGCTGCCTGCCGACTGGCCGTCGCGCCACCGCGTCCCGGCACGGCTGGGGGAGGCGGGCCGCGCGGTGCTCGCCGACCAGCTGCGGCGAGCCCAGGGGCCGGACGCCGGCAGCGCCGACTACAACTTCGACGCACGCTTCAAGCGCGTGGCGCTGCTCGATGCCGACGCGCTGCGGCGGCTCGCCGCCTACCTCGGCTTCTGCGTGCACCTGCCGCTGTTCCGGCTGCGCGGCGGCGCGGGTGCGCAGATCCGCCGCCAGGCCCGCCGCTTCGATGCCGATGCGGTGGATTTCGTGCTCGACCGGGTGCCGTTGCTCACCGAACTGCGCATGGACAACGCGCTGCTGCAGCAGCGGCCCCTGTCGGCCGGCCGGGTCGCCGTCGAGCGCGGCCACCGGCTGCTGCTTGCCACGGCTGCGGCCGAAGGCGAGACGGTCCGCCGCCGCCTGGGGCACAAGCTGCCGCGCCGCGTCTCGGCGCTCGGCGTGCCGCAGTTGCAGCAGCGCCAACTCCAGCAACTCAACGAACTGATGCTCTCGTGCATCGTCCCCGAAAGACTGCCGCAATGGGACTGGCTTTTCTGATCACCACCGAGAACCTGCAGCTCCTGAGCGAGCGCAAGGTCCTGAAGGAGCACGAATACGCGGCGCTGCTCGACGCATCGACCGTGGTCGAGACGGCCCGGCGCGAGGCGCGCCGCATCGTGCAGCAGGCCACGCAGGACGCCGAGGCCGGCCGCAGGCAGGGCTACGAGGAGGGCCTGCGGCGCGCCAAGGAGGAATACGCGACCCAGCTGGTGACGGACACCATGGCCACCGAGCGACAGCTGCATGCGCTGCGCACGTCCATGGCGCAGGTCGTCGTCAAGGCCGTGGGGCAGTTCATCGCCGATGCGGACCCGGCGGCGCTGTTCGAAGCGGCGCTGCTGCGCGTCGACACGCTGATCCGCCAGGAGCCCTTCATCACCGTGCGCGTGGCGCCCGCGCAGGAGGCGATCCTGCGCGGGGTGATCGCGCGCCTGCGCGGCGAGGCCAACTGGAGCATGACCGTGCACTTCGTGGCCGATGCGGCGCTGCCCGTCGGCGCGTGCGTGGTGCAGACGGCCTCCGGCGTGCTGGACATCGGCGTGGACGCGCAGCTCGCCGCGTTCCGGCGCGCGGTGGAGCGCGGCGGCCTCGCCGAGACCCGGGAGGGGGCGCAATCGTGAACCCGGTGTCCGACGCGGCGCTTGGCATCGTAGCCGAACTGGAACAGGCGCTGGGCCGCGTCACGCCGGTGGCGATCCGCGGGCGCGTCAGCAAGGCGGTGGGCATGCTGATCGACGCATCGGGCATCCAGGCCCATGTGGGCGAGCTGTGCGAACTGGTCACGCCGGGCGAGCCGCCGCTGCTGGCCGAGGTGGTCGGCTTCCGCGACAACACCGCCGTCCTCACGCCGCTCGGGCCGATCACCGGCATTTCGGCTTTGACCGAAGTGCTGCCCACGGGGCGCGGCCACGTCTGCCCGGTGGGCGCGGGCCTGCTGGGGCGCGTGCTCGACGCGCTGGGCCAGCCCATCGACGAACGGGGCCCGCTCAGGACCCGCACGCTGCTGCCGGTGCACCGCGATCCCGTGAGCCCGCTGGCGCGCCGGATGATCGAGGCGCCGCTGGCCACCGGCATCCGCGCGGTCGACAGCCTGCTCACGCTCGGCGAAGGGCAGCGCGTCGGCGTGTTCGCGCCGCCGGGCGTGGGCAAGAGCACCCTGCTGGGCATGCTCGCGCGCGGCGCGACGGCCGACGTGAACGTGATCGCGCTGATCGGCGAGCGCGGGCGCGAGGTGAAGGAGTTCATCGAGCACAACCTCGGCGCCGAGGGATTGGCGAAGACGGTGATGGTGGTCTCGACCTCCGACCGGCCGCCGATGGAGCGCATCAAGTCCGCCTATGCCGCGACCACCATCGCCGAGCATTTCCGCGACCAGGGCAAGAAGGTGCTGCTGCTGGTCGATTCGCTCACGCGCTTCGCGCGCGCCCAGCGCGAGATCGGCCTGGCCAGCGGCGAACCGCCCACGCGGCGCAGCTATCCGCCGTCGATCTTCTCGATGCTGCCGCAGCTGCTGGAGCGCGCGGGGCAGGGCAGGACGGGCTCCATCACCGCCGTCTACTCGGTGCTGACCGAGGGCGACGAGGAGAGCGACCCCATCGCCGAGGAGGTGCGATCCATCCTCGACGGCCACATCGTGCTGTCGCGCAAGGCCGCTGCGGCCAACCGCTATCCGGCGATCGACGTGCTGGCGAGCATCAGCCGTGTGATGCCGCTGGTGACTTCGCGCGAGCACCGCGCGGCGGCGGCGCACTTTCGCAGCCTGCTGGCCAAGTACCAGGAGATGGAGCTGCTCGTGCAAATCGGCGAATACAAGGCAGGCGGCGACGCGCTGGCCGACGAGGCAATCGGTGCGCGGCCGGCGATGCTCGACTTCCTGTCGCAGCCGCCGGATGCGAGCCTGCCCTATGCGCAGTCGATCGAGGCATTGCAGCGGTTCGGCGGCGCCTCGTGGGAGCCGGGCCGATGAGCGCAGGCATCGACTGGAAGCTGCTGGTGGGCGTGCGCGAGCGCCAGAAGACGGTTGCCATGGGTGTCGTCGCGCGCGACCGGGCCGCCGCCGAGCAGAGCCGCGCCGAGCTGCAGCAGGCCCAGGCGTGGCAGCAGCAGCAGGTGCAGAGCAAGGCCGCGCACTGGCAGGCGACCGCCGGCGCGCTGACGGACGGGCAATGCAGCGTGGCGCAGCTGCGCCACGCCGGTGCCTGGAGCGCCGCCCTCGATGCGCGGATCGTCGAGGCGAGCCGGCTTGCCGCGCAGGCCGGGCACGCCCACGCGCTGCGCGAGAGCACGCTGGAAGCCAGCCGCCGCAAGCTGTGCGCCGCCAGCGCAGAGGTCGAGAAGGCGCAGCAGATGAAGCAGCGCAGCCGAGGCGAGCGGCAGCGCCTGCAGGAACAGCGGCTCGACGAAGCGGCCGAGGAAACCACGTCGCAGGCATGGGCCGCGCGGCGTTCGGCCTAGGCGCGCGGGAACGCACGGATCGCCATGGACCCCTCCATCGAACTGGCCAGCTTCGAGAGATTCTTCTCGTCGGTGGTACTGACCCTGCCGCGGCTCTTCGCGATCTTCGCGGTGGTGCCCTTTCTCTCCGGCGGCATGATCACCGGCACCGTGCGCAACGGCCTGCTGCTGATGCTCGCTCTGTTCATGTCGCCGGTGGCGGGCGACATGCCTGCTGCCTCCATCGGCACCTGGGTGCTCATCGCGGGCAAGGAGGCCTTCATCGGCCTGATGCTGGGGCTGGGTTTCGGCATCTTCATCTGGGCGGTGCAGAGCGTGGGCGACCTGATCGACTTCCAGACCGGCTCCAGCAACGCGTCCTTCTTCGATCCCGTGGCGGGTCACGAGAACGGGCCCACGGGCGAGTTCCTCGGCTGGATGGTGATCACGCTGTTCGTCTCGGCCGGCGGGCTGCTCGCGATGCTGGGCGTAGTCGTCGACTCCTACCGGCTGTGGCCCGTGGCCTCGTTCTTTCCGAACCTGGGGCTGGTGATCGAGCAGTTCGCGATCCGCCAGGGGGACACGCTGTTCCTGTGGATCGTCAAGCTGGCCTCGCCGGTCATCTTCGTGCTGCTGCTGGTGGAGCTGGGCATGGGCCTGGTCAGCCGCGTGGCGCCGCAGCTCAACGTGTTCGTGTTCTCGCAGCCTCTCAAGAGCCTGCTGGCGCACCTGATGATGCTGCTGTTCGTTTTCTTCGTGTACGAGTCGCTGCAGGAATTCCTGCGGCCCGAGAACGGCGTGCTCGACTTCCTGCGTGCCACGCTCTAGCGCCCTTCGGCCATGGCGGAGAAAGACCAGGACCCCACTCCCAAGCGGCTGCGCGACGCGCGAAAGCGCGGCGAGGTGGTCTTCAGTTCGGACGTGGCCTCGACGGCGGTGTTCGCCGTGGTCGTGGTCTGCATGTGGCTGGGCGGCGGGGTGCTCTACAGCCTGCTGCGCGAGCTCTGGCTGCACGCCACCAGCACCAGCCTGCTGACGCGGCCGGAGGACCGCTTCGACGAGCTGCTGCTGCATACCGGGGAGGCGCTGTTGTGGGGCACGCTGCCCATCATGGCCATCGCTGCCGTGGCTGGCATCGTGGGCTCCCTGGCCCAGGTGGGCGGCGTGGCGGCGTGGGAGCGCCTCAAGCCCGACGTGAACCGCATGAACCCGGCCCAGGGGCTGCAGCGCATCTTCTCCACCCGCAATCTCATCAACTTGCTGAAGATGAGCCTGAAGACGATGCTGCTCGCGGGCCTGATGTTCGTGATCGTGCGCGGCTTCGTCGATACCTCGCTCAAGCTCGGCTACGCGAGCCCGGCGGCCACCATGACCGCCGCGGCGCACATGGTGCTCGTGGCCTTCGGCTGGGCAACGGTGATCTACGCGCTGATGGCCGCGGTGGACTACACGCACGAGCACTACGAGTTCATGAAGCAGCAGCGCATGTCGATCGAAGAGGTCCGGCAGGAATACAAGGAGGTGGAAGGCGATCCGGTCAACCAGTCGCGCCGCCGCTCCGCGCACTTCGAGGCGGTGTACGCCAGCCTGGGCGACCGCGTGCGCATGGCCTCGGCCGTGATCCATTCGGCCCGCACCGCCGTCGCGCTGCAGTACCTCGGCGAGAACGACCTGCCGCGCGTGATCGCGCGCGGCGAGGGCGAGGTGGCCGCGCAGATCAGGCGCTTTGCCGGCGAGGGCCTGGTGCCGATGGAGTTCGAGCCCTCGCTGGCCGAGCGCATCTATGCGGAGGTGCCGGTGGACCAGCCGATTCCACGTTCGCTGTATGCACCCGTCGCCAGGCTCCTGCGTTGGGCGCAGGGCATCGGATGAAGCCGGGGCGTCGAGTTAGCCGGCGATGCCGTTCCTGGCCGAGGGCGGTTGGAGCGCATCGAGCGCGGCGAGCCTGCGGTAGTCGCCCGGCAGCACGGCATAGGTGCTCATGAAGGTCTTGTGCAGATGGCTCTGGTCGGTGAAGCCTGCCGCATGCGCCGCATAGGTGACGTGGGCGCCGCCGGCGATCAGGTCGCGGGCGTACTCGATGCGGTGGCCCACCAGCATCTCGTGCGGCGTGAAGCCCCATGCGGCGGTGAACCGGCGCTGCACGTGCACGGGGTGCCAGCCGACCGCATCGGCGAGGCTGTCGAGCGTCATGCGCTGATGAAAGCCCGATGCGATCAGGGCATAGAGCCGGTTCAGGCGCTCGTCGCCGCTGTCGGGATGCGGGCGCTCTGCGTCGTGGGCTCCGTCCTCCGTGGGCGAAGGGGCGGGAAGCCATTGCGAGAGGCGCCGGCGAAGCAGTGCACGGCCCGCCGCGATGTCCTCGGGATCGCCGGTGCTCGTGGGGACGAAGAGCAGGCGGTGGCATTCGAGGAATTCGAGCGCCGCGGAGGCGTCGATGAAGACCGAGACTCCCGCATCGTCCTCCAGCCGTGCCAGCGGCGGGGTATCTTCCGCGGGGCTGATGCACCGTGCCACGGCGAGGCTGCAGAAGAGGGCGTCTTCGCGCCAGGCATGTGTGCGCGCCTGCACCGAGTGCCAGACATGCGGCGCAATGCGAAACAGGGCACCCGGCGGCACGACGGTGACGCGGGTGCCGCTGCGCACCTGGAGTTCGGTGTCGGCCACCGCGAGCGTGAAGCCCACGTGCCGGTGTGGCCGGACTTCGCGATGGCGAAACCGGTTGGTTGTGAACTGGAGTCCTGCGAGATCCGTGTCTCGCCAGTACTGGGAGGCGGGCAATGCCATGGAAGGGGGATGTGCGGAGGTTCGGCTTTTGCCTCGCGCTGTGTGCAGCAAGCATGCCAGCGCCGTCGTCATCTGTGAAGCCTTGGCCCGGCGAGGACCCGCGCAGGTCGCGCATTGTTCAAGCAAAGGTACTCAGTTGGATGCGCGAGCCCTGGCAAATGCGTCGGAAGCTAAAAATTTACAAGGCGATGACAACGCCCTTGCGGTACTTTGACCCAGGTCCGTCGTCCTTTCCGGCATGGCGGCACATCCATCAGGCCTTCCATGATTCTGTCCACCTTGTTTCATCGTGCCTCGCCTGCGCCGGCCTCCGAGGCGCAGGGATTCGATCCGGTGCCGCGGCCGCAAGCGGAGCCGCAACCCGCCAATCCGGTTCCGCAGTTCTATGCCGAAGAACACCTGTACATGCCGCGAAGCGTGCCGCCTCACGCTGGCGGCGTGCCGGCCATCGTCGGCAATCTGATGGATGCACCCGGCAGCGAAGCCCGCGCGGCGCTGGTGCGCAGCATGCTCCATGCGCTCGATTTCGACTGGCTGGGCTACGGCACGGTGGCGTACATGCGGGGCCACTGGTGGCCGCTGAGCTTCTTCACCGCCTACGCCAATCCCGAGTGGACCAGACGCTACTTCGCGCACAACTATTGCGGCGTCGATCTTCGGCAGCAGGGCGTGCCCGCGTCGAGCCTTCCACTGGCGTGGGACGTGGCCCGGCTCGAGGCGCTGGCGGCGGAGATTTCGGACGAGCTGAGCGAAGAGCGGCAGCGGTTCCTCGATGACCTGTATGCCAGCGGCATCCGCAGCGGGCTGCTGTTCCGGTTGGCGTCCCCCACGCATGTGAACCAGCACACGGTGATCAGCCTGCTGTCGCGCAGGCCCGGGAGCGACTGGATCAGCGACAGCGTGATCGGGCAGGGCCTGATCCTCGGGCTGGGCGTGCACGAATACGTGTCGCGCCACACGCGCATCGTCGGTGCGCCGGGCGCGGGCCGCATCGAGATCTCCGCGACGCAGCAGGACATCCTCCAGCAACTGCTCCAGGGGCGCAGCGACAAGGAGATCGCCAACCGGCTGGACCTGTCGTCCCACACCGTGGACTACCACATGCGGCAGCTGCGGCGCCGCTTTGCCGCGCGCAATCGGGTGCAGCTGGTGAATGCCGTGCAGCAGGGCGACAGCGATTTCGGAGTGCTCAGCGAGAACTGAGTTCGCCGGGAGGCTGTCCGTGCCTTCAATGCCCCAATTCGACTTGCCAGCCTGCGCGTTGACCGGACACCGAACGCGCAACCTCGGACGGGCTGAAGCCCAGGCGGCGGCGAAACATCGTCGAGAACGCGCCAGGGCTGTCGTAGCCGAGTTCTAGCGCGACGGCCGTCACCGGCTGCCCTTCGGCCAATCTGGAAAGCGCCGATATCAGGCAGGCGTGCTGGCGCCACTCGCCGAAGGCCATGCCGGTCTCGGCGCGGAAGAAGCGCGTGAACGTGCGTTCGCTGCGGTGCAGTTGCTGCGCCCATTCGCCGGCGGTGGCGCGGATGTCGGGTGCGTAGAGAAACTCCACGCACAGGGCGTGAAGCGTGCTGTGCCTGGGCAGCGGCGCGAAGATCGGGAGCGTGGCCGCGCGCGCGATCTCCGCGAGCGCGAGGCGCATGACCAGGCCGTCCCTGCCTTGTTCGTCATAGAGCGCCTTCACGTCCGTCGCCTCCAGCAGCAACTGCCGCAGAAGAGGCGAGACGAGCAGCACTTCGCAGCGAGACCCTTCGCGCGGCGCAGCCCTCGGCTCGATATAGAGGCTGCGTGTGCTGACACCCACCATGCGTACGCGATGCGGTTTGCCCGCCGGGACCCACACCCCGCAATGCGGAGGCACGACCCACGCGCCGTCGTCCGTGCCTACCTCCATGAGACCCGTCGCGCCGTAGAGAAACTGCGCTCGACGATGCTGATGCATCTCCAGTAGCGTTCCGCGCGCGTAGTCGGTGCCGATGGCGAGCACTTCGCGTTCGAGTGCGTCGACGCTGTCCAAAGGTACGTTTCTCATCGAAATCCGCGAAATCCGCTGTTGGCTGAAACGCGAACATTCTTGTCCAGACTCCGAAAGCCGGACAGCGCCAGCAGCCATAACCTTTCAGGCATCGAAGGACTGATTGCGATGGAACTCTACTTCTGGCTTGCCGCCTGCGGCACGCTCGCCGGCGTGACCACGGTGCTCTTCGGTTTCGGCGGTGGCTTCGTGGTGGTTCCGCTGCTCTACCACTTGCTGACGCACATGCGCGGAGCGGAAACACCGGCTGCATCCCATGCGATGCAGATCGCGGTTGCGACCTCGACGTGCGTGATGATCTTCGGATCGGCGATGGCAACGGCGAAGCACCAGCGCGCGGGATCGCTGGATTGGGCGGTCATCAAGCCGCTGGTCTTCGCCATTGCCGCCGGCAGCGTGCTCGGGGCAGCAACCGCGGCCGCGGTGGAGGGCAGCTGGTTGCGCTGGGCTTTCATCGCCTACGTCAGCCTGACCGTTCTGGACTGCTGGCTCCGGCCCGGCTTTCTCCTGCAGCCGGCGCGAGAGGCCCGGCCCGCCCGGGCACGAAACGCATTGACGGGCATCGTCATCGGCTGGATCGCGGCCTTGCTTGGAGTGGGGGGCAGCGTCATGACAGTCCCGTTGCTTCGCCGCAGAGGAGTGAGCATGACCGGCGCGACGGCCATGGCCAATCCGCTGACGCTTCCCGTCGCCTTGGCCGGGACCGCGACTTACGCGGCGCTTTCCTGGGGTGGAATGGCGTCCGTGGGGGCCGGGTATGTGGGCTACGTGGACCTGAGGGCGTTCCTTGCCCTGGTCGCGGGCTCATATGCCGGGATACGCATGGCTTCGCCGTTCATCGGGCGGATTCCCGATCAGGTACACGCCAGGGTGTATGTCGGGCTGCTGGTTGCAGTGGTGGCGTCGATGTTGATCGGCTAAGCGGGGCCAGAGACCAGCCAAGTGGAGGACTCCGTCCGAGATCGGATCGGATTTGGTGAGGACTTCTCGGGAGCCTTCAGGATCGCCTGGGACCCTTGGTTGGAGCGGGTGAAGGGAATCGAACCCTCGTATGAAGCTTGGGAAGCTGCCGTTCTACCATTGAACTACACCCGCATCTGGCAAGCCGCCGATTGCAAGGCTGCAGCCGGCGACAAGCGGGAGTATAGATGCATGCCATCCGAGGTTCGCGCCGCCGCGCGGGCCAGCCGACCCAACACGCCATACCGAGCATGAAATCCAAGCCCTTTCGATTCGCCCTCAACGCCTTCCTGGCCGTGACCGCAGGCTCGGCCTTTGCCGGAACGATCACCTGCGTCCCCGCGCCGGGCGGCACCGGCCCGGCTCCCTGGATCCGCAAGATCGCCATCGACGAGCACTCGCGCACCGTCAACATGGACGTCGTCCGCCATAGGACAAAAGACACGGACACCATGGGCAAGATGAGGGCGGAGTTGCTGGGCATGGAAGAGACCCAGGGCGGCGAGCCCGCCTACGTCTTCAACGCGATTCCGGCTGCGGGCGACGAGGCCACGAACCTCTTCAGGCTGTTCAAGGCGGGCGAGTGGCGGCTGATCAGCGCGGGGGTGGTGTTCATCGGCAAGGTGCCGACGCTGCGGGCGATCGATCCGGGCAGGGTCTTCGATTGCAAGCGGTCGGATCTTGGATAGCCGGTCGGCAAGCGCTGCGAAATTTTTTTCGGGTGTTGCCTCTTTGGCGGGCATCGTGTTGCAAGCCACGCCAGGCAAGGCTTCCGAGCGATGCGCACACAGTTTTCCACAGCATTGTCCCCATCGAGGCGGGAAAACCTGTCATGGGCTTGTGGTAAGGGGATTTGAGGTGAGAAAAAGGGTAGCCCGAGGGTAGGCGCGATCCGACAGACTCGGCGACGCGCGGGGAGGAACATGGCTTCACCGCATCCCTGCGGAAAGGAGCGTGAAATGACGTTCGACTTCTTGTTTCGCCCGAATCACACCGCGTACCTTCGACGCGCGGCGGCCCTCCTGGAAGAAGCCCAGATGGCGCGCATCGAGCACCAGGCGGCGGCAGAGCATCACAGCGCGCTTGCCCGGATGTACGCCGAACGCGTCAGGCGTCTTGAGAACGAGCTCTATCGCCAGCCGCAGGGCGCGGCGCACGGAGCAGGGCTGGCGGCGGAAGCCGGCTCCGCGGACGAGCGGCCCCAGCTGTATTCGCTGGACGGAAGCCGCAAGCCGGGGCTGACCTCGGCCAGCTGAGTCAGAAGGGGGCGACAGCCTCGGCCCGTGTCGGGGCCGCATTGCGGTGTGGCCAAAAAAATACCCGCCGAAGCGGGTTCGAGTTGCCCTTGTGGGCACGCTCTAAGCACTGACAGAGAGCTCTTCTTTTATGCGGCCCTGTTGCGTGACAGCGTCGGTATCGTCGGCGCTCGCCCTCTAAGCGCGTGTCAGCCGGAAACAGGTAGTCGCCGTAGGACACTTATTAAAACGTGAACTATTTGGCAGATTTGCGCTGCTACCGGGCCTTTGAGGGCCCTGCGATCGGCTTCGTCGCTTCGAAGTGTCGGTCCTGTCCGACAAGGCGGCGGCGCATGAAGCCCTAGATTTTGTGGGCTCGCTTTGAAGTGCGAGTTCTCTGTGCGTGACAGCACCAAGAGGTTCAACCCAGCCTTCGCGCTGGGTTTTTTTTGCGGCGTCTTGTCGTTTCCCCCTTCAGAAAAGCTCGAACCGGAAGGTTGTGGTCTGCGGCTGGCTGAGCAGCGGGGTCGCGATCTCGCTCGCGTGCTCCCACGCCTCGCGCCAGAGGCGGGCGTTGGCGATCTGCGATTCGCTCATCGAGTCGATGCCGGATTCGAGCTGGTTCAGCCATGCCCGGTAGCACTTCACCAGGCGCGAGGAGGGGCCGATGCGCTGCTCGAGCAACCGCAGGAACGTGAAGCGCACCTCCATCAGGTCCCGGATGGTCAGGCTGGTGCCGTCCAGCCGGATGGTGTAGAGCTGCTCGCGGTTGGCTGAGTGATCGAACATCGGACGCGCATGCAACAAGGCCGCGAGCCGACTTGCCAGCGGCGCATGCAGCCGCGCTTGTCCGAAGGTCTCGGGTCTTGTCTCTATCAGGATAGAAAGGGGTGACCGGAAATATTAGCCAAGCACCTGTTGTGCGAAATGGAATCCGGGTTCCGGTTTGTCGCTATGCGTGAACGCCTTGCGCGCCGGTCAGCGCAGGAACACATGTTCCATGAACTGCCTGATCGGGTACTGGATCACCGTCTGCACCTTCGCCGGCAGCTCCAGCGGCCGCATCAGCATCTTGAGCGTGGTGCCCGGGCTCAGGTGGGTGCGGATGGTGCTGTTCATGTCGGCGCTCAGGCGCTGCACGTAGGCGATGTCGTCGGCGCGTTCGGGCGAACGTGTCCTGACCACGTGGCGAATCGCGCAGTCGGCGTCCTCGCTCTTGAGTTCGAGTGTGCGCCGGCCGATGGTGCCCATCACGCGCAGGCGGCCCAGCTTCTCCTGCTCGCGGTAGCGCCGGTAGTAGCGGTAGAAGTGCTTGTAGTGATTGACCTCGTCGGTCGCGATGCGGGTCGCCAGATCCTGCAGCACGGGCTCGTCGGTGCAGCGGGCCATGGCGCGGTAGTAGGTGGCGGTGCCGGTCTCGACCACGCAGCGGGCGGTCATCTCGAGGCCTCGGGTGGGGGCGAGCAGTTCGACCTTGCAGTAGGTCGCGTACTCCTCCAGGAAGTTGCCGTAGGCGGTGTCCCAGTCGAACTCCGGCCACACGTGGCGCACGTAGGCGCGCAGGGCCTTGCCGTGCTGCAGTTCCTCGAGTTCCCAGTGCTGGGAGAGCCAGTCGGTGACTTCCTGGTCGCCCTTGAAGAAGTCCACCAGGTTATGCGTGTACAGGTCGGAGCCGCTCTCGATGAAGGAGGCGGAGGTCACCAGGTAGAAGAGGTTCTCGTCCGGGCGTACCTTGTCGAGCGCGATGCGCGAGAAATCCAGGTCTTCGATCGTCCAGTGCCTTTCGGCATCTTGGCTTGCCATGCGAACTCCTTGATCTTTTTTGTCCGTACAAGTACGGATGGCGCAGACCCTCGTTGGTTCTCTTTTTTTGCGCCAGGACACATATTAGCCGTGGAGCACGGATCGTGGTGTCGTCCGGCAGCCCTTGGCCGGCGCGGGCCGCATGGCCAAACCTATAATCGTTTGTTCAAGCAAATCAAGCAGTTAGGCCGGTTCGCCGCAGTGGGTTCGACATGAGGGTCGCCATCGCCGCGCCGCCCTCGACGGCAGAAGACGAATCCAAAGATGAGCCAGCCCACATTCACGGTCGCGGACATCCGCAAGACCTTTATCGATTTCTTCGCTTCCAAGGGCCACACGGCGGTGGCGTCGAGCCCGCTCGTGCCGGGCAACGACCCGACGCTGATGTTCACCAATTCGGGCATGGTGCAGTTCAAGGACGTGTTCCTCGGCACCGACAAGCGCCCCTACAACCGCGCGGCCTCCGTCCAGGCCTGCCTGCGCGCCGGCGGCAAGCACAACGACCTCGAGAACGTGGGCTACACCGCCCGCCACCACACCTTCTTCGAGATGCTGGGCAACTGGAGCTTCGGCGACTACTTCAAGCGCGAATCGCTCACCTGGGGCTGGGAGCTGCTCACGCAGGTCTACAAGCTGCCGGCCGACAAGCTTCTGGCCACCGTCTACCACGAGGACGACGAGGCCTACGACATCTGGACCAAGGAAATCGGCCTGCCGCCCGAGCGCGTGATCCGCATCGGCGACAACAAGGGCGGCAAGTACAAGTCCGACAACTTCTGGATGATGGCCGACACTGGCCCCTGCGGCCCGTGCTCCGAGATCTTCTACGACCACGGCCCGCACATCCCCGGCGGCCCCCCGGGCAGCCCCGAGGAGGACGGCGACCGCTTCATCGAGATCTGGAACCACGTGTTCATGCAGTTCGACATGCAGCCCGACGGCAGCGTGGTCAAGCTGCCCGCTCCCTGCGTCGACACCGGCATGGGCCTGGAGCGCCTGGCCGCGATCCTGCAGCACGTGCACAGCAACTACGAGATCGACATCTTCGACGCGCTCATCAAGGCCGCCGCGCAGGCCACCGGCACGCAGGACCTGTCGAACAACTCGCTCAAGGTGATCGCCGACCACATCCGCGCCACCTCGTTCTTGGTGGCCGACGGCGTGATCCCGTCGAACGAAGGCCGCGGCTACGTGCAGCGCCGCATCATCCGCCGCGCCATCCGCCACGGCTACAAGCTCGGCCAGAAGAAGCCCTTCTTCCACAAGCTGGTGCCCGAACTGGTGCGGCTCATGGGCGAGGCCTACCCCAAGCTGGTCGCCGACGAGAAGCGCATCACCGACACGCTGAAGGCCGAGGAAGAGCGCTTTTTCGAGACGCTGGCCAACGGCATGGAAATCCTCGACGCGGCGCTGGCTGGCGACGCCAAGGTGCTGCCAGGCGACGTGGCCTTCAAGCTGCACGACACCTACGGCTTCCCGCTCGACCTCTCGGCCGACGTGTGCCGCGAACGCGGCGTGAGCGTCGACGAGGCCGGCTTCAACGCCGCCATGGAAAAGCAGAAGGCCGCGGGCCGTGCTGCCGGCAAGTTCAAGATGGACCGCAACATCGATTACGCCGGCGCGGGCAACGTCTTCACCGGCTACGAGAAGCTGGAAGAAAGCGCCAAGGTCGTCGCTCTGTACTTCGAGGGCTCCGCCGTCGCTGAGCTCAAGGAAGGCCAGCCGGGCATCGTCGTGCTCGACACAACCCCGTTCTATTCGGAAAGCGGCGGCCAGGTCGGCGACCAGGGCGTGCTCGTGGCCGAAGGCGTGCAGTTCGGCGTGGAAGACACGCAGAAGATCAAGGCCGACGTGTTCGGCCACCACGGCACCCAGACCCAGGGCACGCTGAAGGTCGGCGACACGGTCAAGGCCGCGGTCGACACCGCGCGCCGCGCCGCCACCATGCGCAACCACTCGGTCACCCACCTGATGCACAAGGCCCTGCGCGAAGTGCTCGGCGGCCACGTGCAGCAGAAGGGCTCGCTGGTCGATGCCGACAAGACGCGCTTCGACTTCGCGCACAACGCGCCCGTCACGCACGAGCAGATCCTGGAGATCGAGAAGCGCGTGAACGCCGAGATCCTCGCCAACACCGAGACGCATGCCCGCGTGATGGACATGGAGTCGGCCCAGAAGACCGGCGCGATGATGCTGTTCGGCGAGAAATACGGCGAGACCGTGCGCGTGCTCGACATCGGCACCAGCCGCGAGCTGTGCGGCGGCACCCACGTGGGCCGCACGGGCGACATCGGCCTGTTCAAGATCGTCAGCGAAGGCGGCGTGGCCGCCGGCGTGCGCCGCATCGAGGCCGTCACCGGCGCGAATGCGCTCTCCTACCTGCAGGATCTCGAATCGACCGTGCAGAGTGTGGCCGCCACGCTCAAGTCGCCGGCCGCCGAGCTGCAGGGCCGGCTCTCGCAGGTGCTGGAGCAGGTGAGGGCGCTCGAACGTGAAGTGGGCGCGCTCAAGGGCAAGCTCGCTTCGTCGCAGGGCGACGAACTCGTGTTGCAGGCTGTGGACGTCAAGGGCATCAAGGTGCTGGCCGCCAAGCTCGAAGGCGCCGACGCCAAGACGCTGCGCGAGACCATGGACAAGCTCAAGGACAAGCTCAAGACGGCAGCCATCGTGCTTGCCGCCGTCGACGGCGAGAAGGTGCAGATCGCGGCCGGCGTCACGGCCGACAGCACGGCCAAGGTCAAGGCCGGCGAGCTGGTCAACTTCGTGGCCCAGCAGGTCGGCGGCAAGGGCGGCGGCAAGGCCGACATGGCCATGGCCGGCGGCACCAACGCGGCAGGCCTTCCGGCCGCGCTGCAGTCGGTGCAGGCCTGGGTCTCCGAACGCGCCTGACGGCCGGCAGCGCCACCGGAACGAGCACGCCACCCATGCCAGAAGCGATCCCCGGTGAAGTGCTTGTGATGGGGGCGGGCACCATCGGGTGCTTCATCGGCGGAAGCCTGGCGGCGGCGGGCGTGCCCGTCACCTTCGTCGGCCGTCCGCGCGTGCTCGAGAAGCTCGCCAAACATGGCCTGACGCTCACCGACATCGACGGCGCGACGCACAGGCTGCCTGCCGACAGGCTGCGCCTGAGCGGGCAGGTGCCCGCCGGCGCACGGCCCGCGCTGGTGCTGCTGTGCGTGAAGAGCGGCGCCACGGCCGAGGCCGCGGGCGAACTGGCCTTCTCGCTGCCGGCAGGCACTGCGGTGATCTCGCTGCAGAACGGCATCTCCAACTGCGCGGCCGCCGCGCAGACCGGCCCTTCGCTCAACGTGCGCGCCGGCATGGTTCCCTACAACGTGGCCGAGATCGGCCCCGGCGCCTTCCACCGCGGCACCGGCGGCCGCCTGGCCGCGGAAGACGACGCGGTGCTTCGCCCATGGCTTCCCGTATTCGAGCGCGCGGGCGTGCCGCTCGACCTGCATGCCGACCTTTTGCCCGTGCAGTGGGGCAAGCTCATGCTCAATCTCAACAACCCCGTCAACGCGCTTTCGGGCCTGCCGCTGCGCGAGGAGCTCATGCAGCGCGGCTACCGCCGCTGCTTCGCTTCGTTGATCGAGGAGGCGCTGGGCATCCTCAACGTCGCGGGGATCGCGCCGGCGCAGGTCGCGGCGGTGCCGGCGCACCGGCTGGCGAGCCTGCTGCGGCTGCCCGACTGGATCTTCCGCATCGTGGCGGCGCGCATGCTGCGCATCGATGCCAAGGCGCGCTCGAGCATGGCCGACGACCTTGCGCTAGGCCGCCGCACCGAGATTGACGCGCTCAGCGGCGAGGTGGTGCGCCTCGCGCAGGAGCACGGCCTGAGCGCGCCGCGCAATTCGCGCATGGTTTCGCTGCTCGAGGCCTGGCCGCAACAGCCGAAGCGCTGGACGGCACGGCAATTGCAGGACGCGCTGGGCTTGTAACGTCCGGCCCTGTACCCTCGGCTGCGTCACGGCAGCTTCAAAAGGGTTGTTCTCATGCGGGTCCTGATTCTCGGCAGCGGTGTCATCGGCACCTCGATCGCGTATTACCTGGCGCGTGCCGGTCACGAGGTGACGGTGCTGGAGCGTCAGCCGGCGCCCGCGCTCGAAACCAGCTTCGCCAACGCGGGCGAGGTTTCGCCCGGCTACTCGGCGCCCTGGGCCGGACCCGGGGTGCCGGTAAAGGCCGTCAAGTGGATGCTGATGCAGCACAGCCCGCTGGTCATCAAGCCGATGCTCGATCCGGCGATGTGGCGCTGGGGCCTTGCGATGCTGCGCAATTGCACGCAGGCGCGCTACGAGATCAACAAGAGCCGCATGGTGCGGCTCGCCGAATACAGCCGCGATTGCCTCAAGGAGCTGCGCGCCGACACCGGCATCGCCTACGACGAGCGCATGCAGGGCACGCTTCAGCTCTTTCGCACGCAGCAGCAGCTCGACGGCACCTCGAAGGACGTCGAAGTGCTCCAGGCCTCGGGCGTGCCCTACCAACTGCTCGACCGTGAAGGCTGCGTGCAGTACGAGCCCGCGCTCGCGGCGGTGAAGGGCAAGTTCGTCGGCGGTTTGCGGCTGCCGGGCGACGAGACCGGCGACTGCTTCAAGTTCACGCAGGCGCTGGCGAAGCTGGCCGAGGCCGAGGGCGTGAAGTTCAGGTTCGGCGTCAACATCCAGGCTCTCGAGTACGACGCGGTCAAGGGCATCACTGCGGTGCGCACCGATGCCGGCAGCTTCACGGCCGATCGCTACGTGGTCGCGCTCGGCAGCTATTCGCCCGAGCTGGTCAGGCCGCTGGGCATCCGGCTGCCGGTGTATCCGGTCAAGGGCTTCTCGATCACGGTGCCGATCACCGACGCCAGCGGCGCGCCCGAATCGACGGTGATGGACGAGACCTTCAAGGTGGCGGTCACGCGCCTGGGCGATCGCATCCGCGTGGGCGGCACCGCGCAGCTCTCGGGCTTCGACCTGCGGCTCAACGAGCGCCGGCGCGACACGCTCGAGCACGTGGTGACAGACCTGTTCCCCAAGGGCGGCAACGTGCGCGACGCTTCCTTCTGGACCGGCCTGCGCCCCATGACGCCCGACGGCACGCCCGTGATCGGCTCCACCCGCATTCCCAACCTGATGCTGAGCACCGGCCACGGCACCCTCGGCTGGACCATGGCCGCGGGCACAGGCCGCGTGATGGCCGACCTGATTGGGGGCAGGGCGCCCGGCATCGACATGGAGGGCCTCACCGTGGCGCGCTACGGCGGCTGACGCTTCGCTCCTTCTCCTCGACGCCAGGACAGGGCGGCCCGAAAGGCCGCCCTGTTTTCGTTGTGACACAAGGATTGGGGTTTTCCCTTAGTCATGAAGTTGTCTTCTTCGATATTCTTCGTGGCGTTCCATTAATAAATCGTTGTTTCTTTAGTGAAACAAAACCGAGCCGAACGGACACGATGAAACAGACACGCCGCCTTGCCGTCGCCGCCGCCATTTCCATGGCCGCCGCTTGCGCCTCCGGACTCGCCTGGGCAGCCGACAGCTACCCCGTCAAGCCGATCACGCTGGTCGTCGCCTATCCGGCCGGTGGCGACACCGACGCGCTGGCGCGGCTGTTCGCCGAGAAGCTGTCGACGCGCGTCGGCCAGCCCGTGGTGGTCGACAACCGCCCCGGCGCCAGCGGCATCATCGGCAGCGCCTACGTGTCGAAGGCCACGCCCGACGGCTACACGCTGCTGCTCGCACCCAGCACCTTCTCGATCGCGCAGCTGGTGCTCAAGACCAACGGCTCGGGCTATGACGTGCTCAACGGCTTCACGCCCATCGTGCAGACGGGCAGCCAGCCGCTGTTCCTCGTGGCCGGCGGCAACAGCGGCCTCTCCACGGTGAAGGACGCCGTGGCCGCGGCCAAGGGCGGCAAGACGCTGAGCTACGCGAGCCCGGGCAGCGGCTCGCCGATGCACATCCTGGGCGAGATGTTCGCCCGCGCATCCGGCACCACGCTCGCGCACGTGCCCTACAAGGGCGTGGCGCCCGCCATCAACGACGTGCTGGGCGGCCACGTGCCCGTCACCTTCATCACGCTGGGGCCGGTGGCGCCGTACATCGCCAACGGCAAGCTGCGCCCGCTGGCCGTGGCCTCGGCCCAGCGCTCGCCGCTCGCGCCCAACGTGCCCACGCTGGCCGAGCAGGGCTACAAGGACGTCGAGGTGACGGCCTGGAACGGCCTCTGGGGTCCGCGCAACCTGCCGCCCGAGATCGTGAAGACGCTCAACGGCCACTTCAACGAGATCCTGAAGATGCCCGAGATCGTCTCTCGCATGGCCGTGCTCGGCACCACGCCCGTGGGCGGCGACGCCGACGTGCTCGGCAAGACCAACGCCGCCGACTACGCGCGCTTCGGCAAGGTGATCAAGGAACTCGGCATCCAAGCCGACTGACCCCCGCGACCGATCCACGGACCTCATTTCCATGACCGAACTCAAAGCCATCGCCGACCCATCGAGCCTGCAGGCGCTGCTCGCCGAGCTGCCTGCCAACCTGCTGGCCGGCCGCCGCGTGCTCGTGACCGGCGGCGCGCGCGGCCTGGGGCTCGCCTTCGCGCAGTGCATCGCCGCCGCGGGTGCCAGCGTGCTGCTGGCCGACATCCTCGGCGAGCTGGCCGAGACCGAGGCGAAGGCGCTGCGCGAAGCCGGCCGCAACGCGCATGCGCTGCCCGTCGACCTGGCCAACCCCGGCTCCATCGTAGCCTGCGCCGACGAAGCCATCCGCCTGCTCGGCGGCCTCGACGGCCTGGTCAACAACGCCGCCATCACCAACTCGGGCGGCCGCGACGCGCACCAGCTCGAGATCGACGTGTGGGACCGCGTGATGAACGTCAACGTGCGCGGCAGCTGGCTCATGGGCCGTGCCTGCCGCCAGGCGCTGGCCGGGAGCGGACGCGGCTCGATCGTCAACCTCGCCTCCGACACCGCGCTGTGGGGCGCGCCCAACCTGCTGGCCTACGCGTCGAGCAAGGGCGCCGTCATTTCCATGACGCGCTCGCTGGCGCGCGAATGGGGCGGCGACAACATCACCGTCAACGCCGTGGCGCCGGGCCTCACGCTGGTCGAGGCCACCGAATACGTGCCGATGGCGCGCCACCAGAAGTACCTCGAAGGCCGCGCCATCCCGCGCGAGCAGCAGGCCGCCGACGTGTGCGGCGCCACCGTCTTTCTTCTTTCCGGGCTCGCGCGCTTCGTGACGGGCCAGCTGCTGGCCGTCAATGGCGGCTTCGCGATGCACTGAATTTTTCCGACCAAGGAGTACACCCGATGAGCGACCTGTCCGAACAGCAGAAGATCAACGAAACCGCCGCCAGCAGCCTGGCGCAGCCCGAGGGCAGCAGCCTCGCGGAGTGGATGAACACCCGCATCGCGCGCTACGAAACCCGCAAGTACGACTGGGACGCGCTGAAGTTCCAGGCCGACTTCGATCCCAAGTTCCGCCGCGCCCAGATGCGCTACGTGGGCACCGGCGGCACCGGCGTCGCGAAGGACGTCAACACCGTCCCCGCCGAGCATTTCACCTTTTCGACCATGGTGATCCCCGCCGGCCACGAAGGCCCGCCGCACCTGCATACCGACGTGGAGGAAGTGTTCTTCCTGATCCGCGGCAAGCTCAAGGTGGTGATCGAGAAGGACGGCGAGCGCTTCGAGACCATCATGACCGACCGCGACCTGATCTCGGTGCCGCCCGGTGTGTACCGCGAGGAGATCAACATCGGCGACGAGGACGCGCTGATGTGCGTGATGCTGGGTGCGAAGAAGCCCGTCACGCCGACCTATCCCGCCGACCACCCCCTGGCCAAGATCAAGCGCTGAGCGGACGCACAGCCATGAACGTCTCCACCGACGCACTGACGACGCTGCCGGCCTCCGAGCTCGCACGGCTCGACGCCAGCTTCCCGGCCCGCGAAGTCGCGGTCGGCGGCGGCGCCGTGGTGTCGGTGCGCGAATGTGGCCAGGGGCCGGCCATCGTGTGCCTGCACGGTATCGGTTCGGGCGCCGCATCGTGGATCGACACTGCCGCGCTGCTCACTCCACAGGCCCGCGTGATCGCGTGGGATGCACCAGGCTATGGCAGCTCGACACCGCTCGAAGCCGCCGCGCCGTCCGCCGCCGACTACGCGGCCCGGCTGGGCCAACTGCTCGACGCGCTCGGCATCGAATCTTGCGTGCTGGTCGGCCATTCGCTGGGCGCGATCACCGCCGCTTCGGCCGCGCGCTCCGATGCGCGCATCCACCGGCTGGTGCTGGTGAGCCCCGCCATCGGCTACGGCGCTGCCTCGCGCTCGGAGGCGCGGGCCAAGGTCCGCACCGAGCGCCTCGCCACGCTCGACGAACTCGGCATCGCCGGCATGGCCGCGAAGCGTTCGGCCCGGCTGGTTTCCGACAAGGCCTCCGAGCACGCCCGCCAGTGGGTGCGCTGGAACATGGCCCGCCTGAACGACCACGGCTACCGCCAGGCCGTCGAGCTGCTGTGCAACGCCGACCTGCTGGCCGACCTGCCGCCGCCCATGCCGGTGCGCGTGGCCTGCGGCGCGCTCGACGTGGTCACGCCGCCGTCGGCATGCGAAGAAGTGGCGCGCAAGTGCGGAGTGCGGCTCGAATTGGTGGACGATGCGGGCCACGCCGGCTATGTGGAGCAACCGCAGGCCGTCGCGAAGCTGCTGAGCGAATCCCTCGCCGGCTGACCGCAACCACCACAGAGACATCCGAGGAAGGAACCACAGGCATGGCCAGCAACAACAACGACGGCAACGAGGCGATGGAAGAGGGCGCCGACCGCTACAACGTGCCCGCGCTGGAGCGCGGATTGCGCGTGCTGTGCGAGTTCAGCCGCGAAAGCCGCACGCTCTCGGCGCCCGAACTGGCGCGCCGCTTCGACCTGCCGCGCTCGACCGTCTTCCGCCTGCTCACCACGCTGGAGAACATGGGCTTCCTCGAGCGCACCGAGGGTGGGCGCGACTACCGCCTGGGCCTGGCCGTGCTGCGCCTGGGCTTCGAATACCTGGCCTCGCTGGAACTCACCCAGCTCGGCACGCCGCTGCTGAACCGCCTGTGCGACGAACTGCGCACGCCCTGCAACCTGGTGGTGCGCGACGGCCGCTCCATCGTCTACGTGGCCAAGGTGGCGCCGCCCACGCCCTTCGCCAGCTCGGTCACCGTGGGCACGCGGCTGCCGGCCCATGCCACGGTGCTCGGCCGCATCCTGCTGGAAGACCTCACGCTGCCGCAACTGCGCGCCCTCTACCCCGAAGACAAGCTCGAGACCTTCTCGCCGAGCACCCCGAAGACCGTGACCGAGCTCTTCGACATGGTGCAGGCCGACCGCCAGCGCGGCTACGTGCTGGGCGAGGGCTTCTTCGAATCGAACATCTCCAGCATCGCCGCGCCGGTGCGCGACCACAGCGGCCACATCGTGGCGGCGCTGGGCGCCACCGTCACCGCCAGCCACATCGAGGAGAGCCGCATCGACGAGATGGTGCAGCGCGTGCGCGGCACCGCCGACGAGATCTCCGGCCTGCTCAACTACTCGCCCGCGCGCACCGCCAACGTGGTGCCGCTTCGCTCAGCCTGATTCCGGGACCATGACCGCCCAAGCTCTTCCTTCCTCTTTCTTCGCCGCCGATGCGCTGGCCGGCCGCGTGGCCGTGGTCACGGGCGGCTCGTCGGGCATCGGCCTGGCCACTGTCCAACTGCTGCTGGGCTGCGGCGCCTCGGTGGCCCTGTGCGGCCGCAATGCCGAGCGGCTCGATGGCGCCGTGGCCGGCCTGCGCGGGCAGTACCCCGGCGCGAAGCTCTTCGCGCAGACCTGCGACGTGCTCGACGCCGCCTCGGTGCGCTCCTTCGCTGCCGCCAGCGAAGCCGCGCTCGGCCCGGCCTCGATGCTGGTCAACAACGCGGGGCAGGGCCGGGTCTCGACCTTCGCGGACACCGACGACAAGGCCTGGACCGAAGAGCTGAACCTGAAATTCTTCTCTGTCATCAACCCGACGCGCGCCTTCCTGCCGCAGCTCGCGGCGCAGCGCGCGGTGCTGGGCGATGCCTCCATCGTCTGCGCCAACTCGCTGCTGGCGCGCCAGCCCGAGCCGCACATGGTCGCCACCTCGGCCGCGCGCGCCGGCCTCTTGAACCTGGTGCGTTCCATGGCCACCGAGTTCGCGCCGCAGGGCGTGCGCGTCAATGGCATCCTGATCGGCCTCGTCGAATCGGGCCAGTGGCGCCGCCGCTTCGAGGCGCGCGAAGACAAGTCGCTCGACTGGGCCGCATGGAGCGGCCAGATCGCGAAGAACAAACACATTCCGCTGGGTCGCCTGGGGCTTCCGACAGAAGCCGCCCGCGCGATCCTTTTCCTCGCTTCGCCCCTCGCGTCGTACACGACGGGCAGCCACATCGACATCTCCGGAGGCCTGTCACGCCATGCATAACCCCAGCAACACCGTCACCGTCGGCGCCGTCGTCGCCGCCTTTCTCGAACAGTGCGGCGTCAAGGCGGCCTTCGGCGTGATCTCGATCCACAACATGCCGATCCTCGATGCCTTCGCGCAGCGCGGCACGGTGCGTTTCATCTCGGCGCGGGGCGAGGCCGGCGCGGGCAACATGGCCGACGCCTACGCACGCTCCACCGCCAGCCTGGGCGTGTGCATCACCAGCACCGGGCCCGCCGCGGGCAACATCGCGGGCAGCATGGTCGAGGCCCTGACGGCCGGCGCGCCCGTGCTGCACATCACCGGGCAGATCGAGACGCCGTACCTCGACAAGGGCATGTCGTACATCCACGAGGCACCCGACCAGCTCACCATGCTCAAGGCCGTGTCGAAGGCCGCGCTGCGCGTGCGCAGCGTCGAAACGGTGCTCGGCACGCTCAAGCGCGCCGTGCAGCTTGCGCTGACGGCACCGACGGGCCCTGTCAGCGTCGAGATCCCGATCGACATCCAGTCGGCGCTGACCACGATGCCGGCCGACCTGTCGCCGCTGCCCATCGAGCGCCCCGTGCCATCCGCCGCCGCGCTCGACGCGCTGGCCGCGCGCCTCGCCGCCGCCAGGCGCCCGATGCTGTGGGTCGGCGGCGGTGCCCGCCATGCCCGCGCCGCCATCCAGCGCCTGCAGAAACTCGGCTTCGGTGTCGTCACCACGACGCAGGGCCGCGGCACGGTGCCCGAGGACGATGCCGGTTCGCTCGGCGCCTACAACATCCAGAAGCCGGTCGAGGCCCTGTACCAGACCTGCGACGCGATGCTCGTGGTCGGCTCGCGCCTGCGCGGCAACGAGACGCTCAAGTACGAACTGAAGCTGCCGCGCCCGCTGTACCGCATCGACGCCGACGCCGCCGCCGAAGGCCGCTGCTACGCGTCCGAAGCCTTCGTCTGCGGCGATTCCGCGCTGGCCCTCGAAGGCCTGGCAGATCGCCTCGAAGCCGCCAGGTACAAGGCCGACCCGCAACTGTTGGTCGACCTGCGCGCCGCCCACGACCAGGCGGTTGCGGCGCTGCGCGACGGCCTCGGCCCGTACGCCGAGCTCGTGCGCCAGCTCCAGTCGGCGGCCGGGCGCAACTTCAACTGGGTGCGCGACGTGACCGTCTCCAACAGCACCTGGGGCAACCGCGAACTGCGCGTCTTCGAACCGAGCGCCGGCGTGCACGCCACGGGCGGCGGCATCGGCCAGGGCATGCCGATGGCCATCGGCGCGGCCATCGGCGCGGCGGTGACGGGCTCGGGCCGCAAGACCTTCTGCCTGGCCGGCGACGGCGGCTTCATCCTGAACCTGGGCGAGCTGGCCTGCATGGTGCAGGAGAAGGCGCCCATGGTGATCGTGCTCATGAACGACAAGAGCTACGGCGTCATCAAGAACATCCAGGACGCGCAGTACGGCGGCCGCCAGTGCTATGCCGAGCTGCACACGCCCGACTACGACCTGCTGTGCAAGTCGATCGCGCTGCCGCATGCCCGCGTGCGGGACCTGGCCGAGCTGCCCGCCCGCCTCGGCGAGGCGCTGGCGGCCGAAGGTCCGTTCCTGCTGGAGATCGACATGCTCTCGATCGGCAGCTTCAAGACCACCTTCGCCGGCCCGCCGACCAACACGGTCACGCAGATCCCGGCGCTCGGCACGGCCGGCAAGTGAGCGAAGCCCGTTCCATGACCACTCCCACGCGTATCGCACTCGTCGGCTGCGGAGCCATCGGCACCTCGGTGCTCGAACTGCTCCACGGCGATCCGGCCCTGAAGGTGGTGGCCGTCGTCGTGCCCGCCGACGCGATTGCCGCCGCGCGGAAGGCGGCGCCCGACGCGCAGGTGGGCAGCGCCTTGCCTGCCGCCGGCATCGACCTCGTGGTCGAGACCGCGGGCCATGCCGCCATCGAGCAGCACGTGCTGCCCGCGCTCGCACGCGGTACGCCCTGCGTGGTCGCCTCGGTCGGCGCGCTGTCGGCCACGGGCTTCGCCGAGAGGCTCGAAGCCGCAGCCGCTGCAGGCAAGACGCAGGTGCAGCTGATTGCCGGCGCCATCGGCGCCATCGACGCACTGGCTGCCGCCCGCATCGGCGGCCTCGACAGCGTGCGCTACACCGGCCGCAAGCCGCCGCAGGCGTGGAAGGGCACGCCGGCAGAGCAGGGCCGCGACCTCGGCGCGCTGGCACGCGAAACCGTGATCTTCGAAGGCAGCGCGCGCGAAGCGGCCTTGCTTTATCCGAAGAACGCCAATGTGGCCGCCACGGTCTCGCTCGCGGGGCTGGGGCTCGACCGCACCATGGTGCGGCTCATTGCCGACCCCGCCACCGCCGAGAACGTGCACACCGTCGAAGCCGAGGGCGCCTTCGGCAGCTTCGAGCTGACCATGCGCAACAAGCCGCTCGCGGCCAACCCCAAGACCTCCGCGCTCACCGTCTACAGCGCCGTGCGCGCGCTGCGCAATCGCGTGGCCGCGCTGGCCATCTGAGCCCGACATTCCATGATCTCTTCCGAACTCCTTCCGATCTGCATCGCCGGCGAATGGCGCCTGGGCGGCGGCGACATCTACGAAAGCCTCTACCCGGCCACCGGCGAGCCCATCGCGCGCCTGCGGGCCGCGAGCCTGGCCGACGTCGAGGAAGCCATTGCCGGCGCCGACCGCGCCTTCCGCACCAGCGGCTGGGCGCAGCGCCTGCCGCACGAGCGCGCGGCCGTGCTGCACCGTGTGGCGCAGCTGATCCGCGAAGAGGCCGAATCGCTCGCGCAGAAGCAGCGCCTGGACAACGGCAAGCCCATCAACGAGACCCGCAACCTCGTGGCCAGCGCCGCCGGCACCTTCCAGTTCTTCGCAGCCGCGCTGGAAACGCTCGAAGAAACCATCACGCCCTCGCGCGGCGCCTTCGTGACCATGAGCGTGCACGAGCCCATGGGCGTGGTCGCGGCCATCACGCCGTGGAACTCGCCCATCGCCAGCGAGGCGCAGAAGCTGGCGCCCGCGCTGGCCGCCGGCAACGCGGTGGTCGTGAAGCCCGCCGAAGTCACGCCGCTGATGGCGCTGGAGCTGGCGCGCATCTGCGAGAAGGCCGGCGTGCCCAAGGGCATCGTCAGCGTGCTGCCGGGCAGGGGCTCGGTGATCGGGGACGCGATCACCAAGCATCCGCTGGTCAAGCGCGTGTCGTTCACCGGCGGCACCACCACCGGCAAGCACATCGCCCACATCGCGGCCGACAAGATGATGCCGGTGTCGCTGGAGCTCGGCGGCAAGTCGCCGACCATGGTGCTGGACGACGCGGACCTCGACCACGCGGTGAACGGCGTGCTCTACGGCATCTTCAGTTCGTCGGGCGAGTCGTGTATCGCGGGTTCGCGCCTGTTCGTGGCGCGCGGCATCTACGACGAGTTCCTCACGCGGCTGGCCGAAGGCGCCAACGCGCTGCGCGTGGGCGATCCGGCTTCGGAGCGCACGCAGATGGGGCCGCTCATCACCGCGAAGCATCGCGAGGGCATCGAGCGCTACGTGGAGCTGGGCGTTTCCGAAGGCGGCAGGATTCGCACGGGCGGAGTACGCCCGCACGGCGACGGCTATGACCGGGGCTACTTCTACCAGCCGACCATCCTCGAAGGCCTGACGAACAGCGCCCGCATCAGCCAGGAGGAAATCTTCGGCCCGGTGCTGGTCGCCATGCCCTTCGACAGCGAGGAAGAGCTGATCGCGCAGGCCAACGACAGCGTCTACGCGCTGGCGGCCGGCGTGTGGAGCCGCGACTTCAAGCGCGCCTGGAAGCTGGGCCGTGCGGTGCAGGCCGGCACGGTCTGGGTCAACACCTACAAGCAGTTCTCGGTGTCCACGCCCTTCGGCGGCTGGCGCGACAGCGGCCTGGGCCGCGAGAAGGGCCGCGAGGGCATCTTCCAGTACATGGAGCAGAAGAGCATGTACTGGGGCACCAACGAACAACCCCTGCCTTGGGCAGCACCATGAAAACCCCCAGGCTTCGCGCGCTTCGTGTCGCTTCGCCCACCCCCTTGCAGGGGGCAATACCTGCGGCCCGGCAAAGCCGGTTCCGCGGTATTCCTGGAACGAGCTGTTCGGCGCCGCGCGTGTGCCGGTCGGCATGACAGAAAGATTGAAATGAGCGTACTTGGCATCGACCAGATCACCTACGGCGCAGACGACCTGCCCGCGTGCCGCCGGTTCTTCCAGGACTGGGGCCTTTCCCTGAAGTCGGAGGCCGCCGACGAACTCGTCTTCGAGTGCCTCAACGGCTGCAAGGTGGTGGTCGCCGCGCTGGACAAGCCGGGCCTGCCACCCGCGATGGAAGAGGGCCCGACGCTGCGCGAAGTGGTGTGGGGCGTGGAAGGCGAGGCCGACCTCGCCCGCTACGCCGACGCCATCGCGCAGGACCCGGGCTTCTTCGACGCCACTGTGGACGGCGCGCGCCGCATCGGCTGCATCGACCCCAACGGCCTTGCGGTGCGCCTGCAGGTCAGCCGCAAGCATGCGGTGCAGGTCGACTGCGGCGCCATGAACACCTGGAACGCGAAGCTGCGCATCAACCAGCCGGCGCCCATCTACGAGCGCGCGGTGCCCATCGAGGTGGGCCACGTCGTGTTCTTCGTGAGCGACGTGAAGGCCACCAGCGCCTTCTACGCGCAGCGCTTCGGCTTCGTGGGCTCCGACAGCTACCCCAACCGCGGCGCCTTCATGCGCTGCGCGGCGGAGGGCGGCCACCACGACCTGTTCCTGCTGCAGATTCCCTCGGGCAAGCGCGGGCTGAACCACGTGGCCTTCACCGTGCGCGACATCCACGAAGTGTTCGGCGGCGGCCTGCACTTCTCGCGTTGCGGCTGGGAAACGCAACTCGGCCCGGGCCGCCACCCGGTGTCGTCCGCGTACTTCTGGTACTTCAAGAACCCGGCGGGTGGCCTCATCGAGTACTACGCCGACGAAGACCAGCTCACCGCCGACTGGCAGCCGCGCGAGTTCGAGCCGGGCCCGACGGTCTTCGCCGAATGGGCGGTGGACGGCGGCCTCGACGGCAACACCCGCCGCCAGAAGAACGCGGAAGGCCCCAAGGGCGCCTTCCTGACCGAAAAGAAATGAACTCCCCGACTCTCATGCAACGACGTTTTTCCTTGTCCGTCCTGTTCGCCGCGCTTGCGGCCTTCACGCTCGCAGCCCCCGTGCACGCGCAGCAGAGCGAGGCGCAGAAGCAGCTCTCCAGCGAGCGCTTCACCATCATCTCGCCGTTCCCGCCGGGCGGCCCGGTCGACACGCTGGCCCGCGTGCTCTCCGAGGGCCTGGCCAAGCGCTACGGCCAGGCTGCGGTGGTCGATAACCAGGTGGGCGCGGCCGGCAACATCGGCATGGACAAGGTCAAGCGTGCCAAGGGCGACGGCCACACGCTGCTGGTGATCCCGGCGGGCAACGTCACCATCAACCCGACGCTGATGCCCAACTTTCCCTTCGACATGGCGAAGGACTTCGTGCCGGTCACCATGCTCGCGAAGGCGCCCAACGTGCTGGTGGCATCTCCGGCATCGGGCATCAAGGACGCGAAGCAACTGGTGGCGCAGGCCAAGGCCAAGCCCGGCACGCTCTCGTATGCCTCGCCCGGCGTGGGCAGCGGCCTGCACCTGGCGGGCGAGCTCTTCAAGCAGCAGGCCGGCATCGACATGCTGCACGTGCCCTACAAGGGCACGGCGCCCGCGCTCAACGACGTGCTCGGCGGCACCGTGCCACTGATGTTCAGCAACCTGCCGGCGACGCTGCCCTTCCTGAAGAACGGCAAGCTGGTGGCCATCGGCGTGACCGAGGCCAAGCGCAGCGCGGCGGCGCCGGAGATTCCGACGCTGGCGGAGCAGGGCATCCAGGGCGTGACCGTGACCTCGTGGTACGGCCTGATGGCGCCCAAGGGCACGCCGCCGGCCGTGGTCGAGCAGCTCGCCAAGGACGCGGCCGAAATGCTCTCGAAGCCCGACGTGCGCGAGCGCCTGAAGCTGCAGGGCATGACCGACGCGGCCATGAAGCCGGCCGAGTTCGCCGCCTACATCCGCGACGAGACGGCGGTGTGGGCCAGGATCATCAAGGCCCGCAACATCGTTGCCGAGTAAGCGGAAGAAGGACCCGGGGAGACACCCATGAAGACCATCACCACAAGCGAATCCACCATCGGCATCGTCGGCGCGGGCATCGGCGGCCTCGTGGCGGCCATCGCGCTGCGGCGCGCGGGCCACGACGTGGTCGTGTTCGAGCAGGCGAAGCAGTTCGCCCGCGTCGGCGCGGACATCAATCTCACGCCCAATGCGGTGCGCGCGCTCGACGGCCTCGGCGTGGGCGAGGCGGCCCGCGTGACGGCGGCGCGCCCGTCGCACCGCATCAGCCGCACCTACGACACCGGCGAGGAAACCTCGCGCCTGGAGATGGCCGAGACCGCCGAGCAGCGCTACGGTGCACCGCAGCTCACCATCCACCGCGCCGACCTGCTGGCTGCGCTGGCCGACATGTTCCCGCCGGAGCAGGTAGCGCTCGGCAAGCGCGCCGGGAAGATCGCTGCCGATGAAAAGGGCATCAGCCTCTCGTTCGCGGACGGCACCGAGGCCCGCGTCGGTGCGCTGATCGGCGCCGACGGCATCCACTCCTGCGTGCGTACCGCGATGTTCGGCGCCGAGAGCCCGCGCTTCACCGGCATCGTGGCCTACCGCGCAGTGGTGCCCGCCGAGCGCGTGGCCGGCGTGCCCAACCTCGGCGCCTTCACCAAGTGGTGGGGGCCGAATCCGCAGAGCCAGATCGTCACTTTCCCGCTGAACCGGGGCAGGGACATCTTCATCTTCGCCACCACGCCGCAGGACAGCTGGCACCTGGAGTCGTGGACCGCGCCGGGCAGCGTCGACGAGTTGCGCGAGCAGTACGTGGCCTACCACCCCGAGGCGCGCGCGCTGCTCGACGCCTGCGACACGGTGCTGAAGACCGCGCTGTACGAGCGCGACCCGATGCCCGCCTGGACGCAGGGCCGCATGGCGCTGCTGGGCGATGCCGCGCATCCGATGCTGCCCTTCATGGCGCAGGGCGCGGGCATGGCCATCGAGGACGCCGTGGTGCTGTCGCGCCACCTCGACGGCGTGGCGATGGCCGATGTGCCTGCCGCGCTCAAGGGCTTCGAGACCGCCCGCATCGAGCGCGCCAGCCAGGTGCAGCTCGGCTCGCGCGGCAACAACTGGCTGCGCGAAGGCGGCAACGCCGACTGGGTCTACGGCTACGACGCCTGGGCCGCGCCGCTCGCGACCCCGGCCATGGCCGCCGCTGCTGCAGCAGCCTGATTCTTCATTTCACCTCGCCCCACGGAGGCACACGATGCAAACCCAAGACCGCTACCTGCAACCGCACCAGGCGCGCCGTCGCCCCGCGACCACCTACGAAGACCTGCTGGGCGACGTGATCGAGCGCGCCTTCGCCGACGGCATCCACGACCTGCCGGGGCTGGTGCAGCGCCTGAACGACAGCGGCCTGGCCACGCCGGGCGGCCAGCAATGGACCGAAGAGCTGTATCGCAAGGAACTGGCGGCGCTGGCCGCCTGAGAGGGAAAAGGAACATCATGACCATCGCCATCCAACCCGCCGGCAACGCTGCAGCGGACCCGGTCGACCATCTGCTCGAGATCGGCCTGAAGGACCTCTGGTATCCGATCTGCCCCTCGCACTTCATCAAGGAGAACCCCGTCTCCCTGCGCCGCCTCGGCCGCAAGCTCGCGCTGTGGCGCGACGGCGAAGGCGTGCTGCACGCGCTGGAAGACCGCTGCCCGCACCGCGGCGCGCCGCTGTCGCAGGGCGTGGTGCTGGGCGACCGACTCTCGTGCCCCTACCACGGCGTGGAAGTGCGCCACGACGGCGTCGTCACCCGCGTGCCCGGCAGCCCCGGCTGCAAGCTCGAGGGCTCCAAGGCCACGATGCATTTCCACGTGCAGGAGCGCGCGGGCGCGGTGTTCATCTACAACTCGAAAGAGCCGGTGGACGTGCCGCCGCCGCTGGTGCTGCCCGAGCAGCTCACCGACGAGGCCGAATACAGCAGCTTCCTCTGCTACACCGAGTGGAAGGGCGACTACCGCTACGTGCTCGACAACGTGATGGACCCGATGCACGGCACCTACCTGCACAAGCAGTCGCACTCGATGGCCGAGGGCGATTCGAGCGCGAAGTTCGGCATCCGCCAGACCGACATCGGCTTCGTCTTCGAGAAGGAAGGCCAGCGCAACGTCAACTTCGACTGGACCGAGTGGGCCGACACCGGCATCCACTGGATGCGGCTCGAAATTCCGTACCCAAAGACCGGCGGCCCTGGCGGCAACTTCATCATCATCGGCGCCTTCTCGCCCATCGTGAAGGGCATGACGGCCACCTTCTTCTGGCGCGTGCGCAAGCTGCAGCCGGGCTGGCAGCGCGACACCTGGCGCTTCCTGTACCGCAATCGCCTGGAGGCGCGCCACTGGCACGTGCTGGAGCAGGACCGCGTGATGCTCGAAGAGATGGAAGCCGACGCCAACCAGCACGAGAACCTGTACCAGCACGACCTGGGCATCGTTCGCCTGCGCCGACACATGCGCAATCTGGCGGTCGCGCAACTCGCCCAGGCGAGCGAGACCGCTACGGCCTGACAGGGGAGAGAGCTTCGCCATGTCTTCCCCAACGCTCAACGCCCTGGTGCACACCATGCGCTACGAGGCCGACGGCATCGTGAGCGTCGAGTTCCGGCCGGCCACGCCCGCGGTGGATTTCCCCGCCTTCGAGGCCGGCTCGCACATCGACCTGCACCTGCCCAACGGGCTGGTGCGCAGCTACTCGCTGTGCAACCCGTCGAGCGACCGCCAGCGCTACGTGGTGGGCGTGCTCAACGACCGCAAGAGCCGCGGCGGCTCGCGCTACGTGCACCAGCAGCTTCGGGTGGGCATGACGCTGCCCATCTCGGCTCCGCGCAACAACTTCAGGCTGGAAGAGGGCGCCGAGCGCTCGGTGCTCGTGGCCGGCGGCATCGGCGTCACGCCCATCTGGTGCATGCTGCAGCGGCTGGTGGCCATCGACAAGCCGGTCGAGATCGTCTACTGCGCCCGCACCCGCAAGGAGGCCGCCTTCTGCGACGCCATCGAGGCGCTGGCGAAAGAAAAGTCGGTTGAGCTCACCTGGCACTTCGACGACGAGAAGGGAGCGCCGCCCAACCTCGTCGAGCTGCTGTCGGGCAAGGGCGCCTCCAGCCACTACTACTGCTGCGGGCCCACGCCGATGCTCGATGCCTTCGAGAAGAGCTGCGAGCAGCTGGGCTATGCCAACGCGCACATCGAGCGCTTCGCCGCGGTGCAGGTGGAATCGGGCGGCGCCTCGCAGGCCTGCGTGGTGGAGTGCGCCAGGAGCGGCAGGAGCGTCGAGGTGCCGGCGGGCAAGTCGATCCTCGACAGCCTGATCGACGCCGGGCTCAACCCCGACCACAGCTGCAAGGAAGGCGTGTGCGGCGCCTGCGAGACGGCGGTGCTCGAAGGCGATATCGACCACCACGACGGCATCCTCACCAAGATCGAACGTGCGTCCAACAAGACCATGATGATCTGCGTCTCTCGCTGCAAGGGCGAGCGTCTGGTGCTCGACATCTGAACAGGGCCGAAGGCCGACAGAAGAAAACTACCCGAGACAACTCAATGAAAAAGTACCTGATCGCGCTGGCTGCGGCCAGCGGGGCTGGCGCAGCGCTGGCCCAATCTTCCCTCACGCTCTTCGGCGTGGTCGATGCGGCCGTCACCTACACCAAGGGAAGCGGCCCCGGTTCGGCCCACAAGACGCAACTGAGCAACAGCGGCAACATGTTCAGCCGCCTCGGTTTTCGCGGCACGGAGGACCTGGGCGGTGGCTACTCCGCCAACTTCTGGCTGGAGATGGGCCTGCAGAACGATAGCGCGCAGGGCTTTCCCTCGAACACCAACAACCAGGCCAGCGGCAACGGGCCGGCGGGCGTGCTGAGCTTCAACCGCCGCTCCACCGTGAGCCTTGCCGGCCCCTTCGGCGAAGTGCGGCTGGGCCGCGACTACGTGCCGGCCTTCTGGAATACCGCCATCTTCGATCCCTTCGGCACGGGCGGCGGCATCGGCGCCAACCAGATCTATTTCTCGGGCCTGGGCGGCCTCGTCGCGCCCACCGGCACGCGCGCATCGAACAGCATCGGCTACCTGCTGCCGGCCAGCCTCGGTGGCTTCTACGGCCAGGTGATGTACGCCATGGGCGAGAACGACTCCAGGTCGGTGCTGCCGGGCACGCTGGTGTCGAACAGGCACGACGGCGACCACACCGGCGCGCGCTTCGGCTACCAGGGCGGCGGCCTCAACATCGCGCTGGCCACCGGCCGCACGCGCTATGCGAGCGGCGACCTGCGCGTGACCAACCTCGGCGCCTCCTACACCTTCGACGCCTCGCTCATGAACCTCAAGCTCACGAGCGAGCTGTACAAGGAGTCGAAAGGCACCACCGACGCCAAGGGCGTGCTGGTCGGCTTCCAGCTGCCCATCGGGCCCGGCGAGATCAAGGCCTCGTATGCGCGCTACCGGCTGGAGCCGGCGGGGGCGCTGCTGAAGCCGACCTCGTCGAAGCTGGCCATCGGCTACGTGCACAACCTCTCGAAGCGCACCGCGCTGTACGCAACCATCGCGCGCATCAGCAACAGCAACGGTGCATCGCAGGCCCTCTCGGGCGCGATCACCGCGCCGAACCGTGCCTCCAGCGGCACCGAGTTCGGCATGCGCCACATGTTCTAGGCGCGCGCGCCTCATCACCTTCAGCCCGGCAGGAGCGGCCATGCAGAGCAGCAGAAACGACAACGACAGCGGCAAGAACGACAGGAACCTTCGTTGGTACGGCGTCATCACGCTGTTCGTGATCGTCGCCATCTCCTACGTGGACCGCATCAACATCGCGGTGCTGATCACCGACGCGGCCTTCCTGAGCCATGTAGGCCTCGCCGCCACCGACCGCGTGAGCCAGGGCTTCCTGGCGACGGCCTTCATGCTGGGCTACGGCGTGTCGGCCTTCGTGCTCACGCCGTTCTGCTCGGCCCTCTTCGGCGTGCGGCGCAGCCTTGTCTACGGGCTGATCCTCTGGGGCGTGGTGACATGGGCTTCGCCGATGTTCCACAGCTACGGCCTGCTGCTGGCCTCGCGCGTGCTGCTGGGCGTGTCCGAAGGTCCGCTCTTCTCTCTGGCTTCGGCGTACATCAAGGCGCACTTCCGCAGCGACGAGAACGGCAAGCCCAACGCCTTCGTCAACATGGGCACGGGGTTGGGCCTGGCCATCGGCTATCCCCTGGTGGGCTGGCTGCTCACGCAGTTCGCGTGGGACAGCTCCTTCCACGTGCTCGGCGTGCTGAACATCGTGCTCGGCATTCCGCTGGTGCTGGCCTTCGTGCGCATGCCGGCGGGGCATGCCGATGGCGTGAAGCCGTCTTCCTTCGGCGAGGCGATGTCGCGCGTGGGCGGCATCGTGAAGGGTGCGCTCCATACGCGGCACCTGTTCCTCATCACGCTGCTCACCTCGGCAGCGCTGGCGTACCTCTGGGGCAGCAGCAACTGGCTGCCGACCTACCTGCGCGAGGCGCGCGGCTTCTCGATGCGCGAGATGGGCTGGCTGGCCTCGCTGCCGCAGTACGCCACCGTGCTCGCGGTGTTCGTGGGCGGCGTGCTCATCGACAAGGTGGGGCGCGAGCGCGTGCCCTTCATCTTCATGGGCGCGAGCGTGGGCGTGGCGCTGTCTGTGCTGATGGCCATCAATGCACGCGACCCTTATGCGGCTGCGTGCTGCCTGGTGGCGGCCAACTTCTTCTGGGGCCTGCAGAGCCCGGCCATTCCGAGCACGGTGCAGTACTGCTCTCGGCCCGAGCACACGGCCAGTGCCTTCGGCGTGACCAACGGCGTGGGCAGCCTCGTGGCGGGCTTCATGCCGGCGCTGATGGGCGGCGTGATCGGCGCGATGTCGCATGGCGTGGGCGCCGGTCCCGCCGCATCGGCGGCTTCGTCGGCCTCCGGCTTCTTCGCGGGCTTCGCATTGCTCATCGGCACGCAGATCGTCGTGTTCGGCTGCGGCTTCATGCTGTGGCTGCGCGACCGCTCGCACGGCGCGCACACAGTCTCTGGTTCACAGCTTTCATAGGCTTTTCGAAGGCTTGTACCTTCGTACTGTGGCCGTCGCGTCACAGTGTCGCGAGCCGTTTTCCGTCATCTGCGTGAGCAGGTGTTTCGGCGGCTGAACCATCTTCGTATTGCATGGCATGCACCGCATGCCATGACGCCATTCGGCCTATGGCGCGCGAACATTTTGAGAAAGAAAAGTTCCGCGATTCGTTGAGCGCACAGCGTCCATCAGCTACAACTGTGTGACATCAATGGACGAGGGAATGCGCGTGAAATCAACGACAAGAGCCGCAGCAAGTCTTGCCATCGCCAACACGGCCCGCACCGTTTCCGCTTCGCGGACGTGCATCGCGCCGACGATGCGCATGCACTGACGAAGGCCTTCGCGCTACAAGCCCCGCCTCCACATCCCATCACCCCGCGATCGCCGGGAATGGAACCCCTTACGCCTCGCATCCTGGGACCGCCGCTTCGCGCGCGGTGTGACCCTGCATGACTGTGTGGTCCTGACGAACGGATGAGTTCGCCGGGAGGGCGCCGTGTTGCCCGTTTCTTCCCGATTCCCCCGTTGTTCATCTCACTCATCACCGCGCGCGTCATGTGCATCGCAGGCTATCCGCCGGCGCATGCGGGACGGCGCATGTTTCTTCTTACCAAGAGTACTCAGAGGCGATCATGAAAAGATTCAATACACCCGTGGTCAATCATCTTGCCATCACCGCAGTGACCCTTGCCGTGCTCACGGCTTGCGGCGGCGGCGGAGACAGTGGTGGCGCTTCGTTCGGCGGTGCCGGCACGGGGCTCAGCGCTCCGTCTGACCAGGTCGTTTCCGCTCCCGTTTCCGATCCCACCGCCAAGGCACCCGATGACGGCGCGCCCAACCTCGCCGACAACTCCGCTTCGGCAGTCGACCGCTCCGCAAAGCCGATGGAACTGCCCGACACCGTCTGGCCCAGCAACTACAAGCTCTGGTTCCGGCCCGATGCGGCGCTCAAGACCTTCGTGGGTCGTGGCGACGTGGAGATCGAAGTGCTCAAGCCGGTCGATGCCATCGTCGTCGCCGCGCACAACCTGAACTTCGCGAAGGGCCGCACCACGCTGCGCAAGGTGTCGAACCCGGGCGAGGCGATTTCACTCATTCCCACGCCGCAGACGCTGGGCGACTTCGTGCAGCTGCGGCTGAACGACGGACAGATCGCCAAGGGCAAGTACCTGCTGCACATGGAGTGGGACGGCAAGATCCAGTTCTCCGACGCCGAGTACTGCCCGCCTGCCGAGGTGGCGCGCAACCCGTTCTGCTCGGCGGCTACCGGCATCTTCAAGGTGGGCCTCTCCACGCCCGAGGGCGTGAGCAGCGATGCCATCGTGACGCAGGGCGAAACCAACTACGCGCGGCAGTGGTTCCCGGGATGGGACGAGCCGGCCTTCCGCCACACCTTCGAGATCTCGGCCGAGGTGCCGGGCGACTGGAAGACGGTCTCCAACGGCGCGCAGATCGAGGCGACGAAGCTGCCCGACGGCTACCAGCGCGTGGCTTTCGAGAAGACGCCCTCGATGCCGATGTACCTGACCTTCTTCGGCGGCGGCAAGTTCGACATCCTGGCCGACAAGTTCAAGAACCCGCTGGACGGCAGCGAGATGCCGCTGCGCTGGTTCACGCCGCCGGGCCGCTCCGACTGGGCCAAGTTCGCGATGGAGTGGACCAAGGTGTCGATGGACTACTACTACAACTACACGGGCATCCCGCTGCCGTTCAAGAAGTTCGACACCGTCGCGGCCAACGACAGCTACGACAACAAGCCCAACACCGGTTTCGGCGGCATGGAGAACTGGGGCTCGATCTTCGAGTTCGCGGACTCGGTGCTCACCAAGCCGGGCGACACGCCCACGCTGTACTCGGTGACGGTGGTGACGCACGAGGTGGCGCACCAGTGGTTCGGTGACCTGGTCACGCTCGACTGGTGGGACAACGTGTGGCTCAACGAGTCGTTCGCGCGCTGGTTCGAAAGGCGCACCACGATCAAGTTCCACCCCGAGTACTACAGCTTCTCCGACTACGTTCTCGACAAGCACAACGTGATCGTGGCCGACCTGAAGAACACGGCCGTGCCGGTGCAGCGCAACCTCAACGACGCGGGCTCGTTCGGCTTCATCAGCCCGTCGATCTTCGTCTACAACAAGGGCAGCCACGTGCTGGAGACCATCCAGAACTACATCGGCGAAGAGGCGATGCAGAAGGGCCTGCGCATCTACCTGAAGGACTACGCCTTCGGCAACGTCACGCCCTCGCGCCTGTGGAGCTCGCTGGAGAAGGCCAGCAACGGCAAGAAGGTGAGCGAGATCGGCGACAGCCTGATCCGCCAGACCGGCATTCCGCTGCTCACGGTGGACGCGCAGTGCGCGGGCAACAGCACCTACGTGAACATCACGCAGGAGGCCTTCCCCAACCAGAACCTGTACCCGGCATCGACCTGGACCATTCCCGTCACGCTGGCCTATGGCGACTCGATGGAGCAGCGCAAGACCTTCGTGATGTCGGGCAACAGTACGCAGGTGGAGCTGCCGGGCTGCACCGCGGTGCTGGCGGGGCCGACCGGGCAGGACTACTACGTGAGCAACTACAGCGCCCCCTCGTGGAGCGCTCTGCTGGCCAAGGCGCAGAACTTCGCGGGCAACAAGCCGCTCTTGCTGAACATCGAGCGCGATGCGTTCCGGCTGCTGAGCGTGGGCCGCATCACACAGGCGCAGTACGACCAGATCAAGGGCGTGCTGAACTTGCCGGCGCCGCTGCTGGCGAAGACGCAGGTGAGCGAGCAGAAGATGGTGGCGGTGGCCACCGGCGCGGAGAAGGAGTCGTACCCGCATGCGCTGCGCTTCCAGGGCAGCCTGAAGCTGCGCGACAACGAGAAGCGCTGAGCATCGCCTGAACCGGCGCGCGCTGCCCTCGGCGAGAGCGGTGCGCGCCTCTTCGACAAGGACCATCATGAACACAGCATTCCTGAAATGGCTGGCTGCGGGAGCGGCGGCGCTGCTGCTGTCCGCCTGCGGCGCGAACAGCGGCAACAGCGGCGGCCCCGAGGCCGAACTCGTCGGCACCTACGCCGTGAAGCAGAACGGCGCGCTCAAGGAGCTCATCAAGATCGAACGGCAGGGCGACGGCTACGTGATGCGCGACAAGGTGCGCACGGCGGACTGGAGCGAGCCGAAGATGACGATGAAGCCCGTGACGCGAGAGCACTGGAGCCGCATCACCACCGACAAGGAGAACACCGCCTTCGTCGGCGTGGCCAGCGAGCAACTCGGCATATTCAAGGTGCCGGCGGGCTGGCAGAAGAACGGCTTCCAGACCTCGACCGGCTACTTCCTCTTCTATTCGCGCGGGCCGGTGGAGGCGTACAAGCTCTGAAGCAGCGAGCTCAGGCAGCGGGCGCCACGCTCGCGCCCTCGATGCGGTGGCGCTTCAGCGCATCGGCCACGAAGCCGCTGGCCTTCATCTCCTCGACGAAGGCGGCGAGCAGGGCCTGCGCTTCGGTGCCGCGGCTGGCGGGCGTGCCCATGGCCTGCTGGATGACCATGAAGCGCCCCGGCAGCACGCGCACGCCGGGTGCGCGCTTCGCCTCGCCCTCGAGCATCTGGCGGATGCCGGCCGCCACTTCGACTTCGCCCGAGCGGAGTGCCGCGAGTGCGGGGCCTGCGCCCTGGAGGCGGACGATCTCGGCCGCCTTGATCTCGCGCGTCAGGAACAGGTCGTAGGCGCTGCCTGCTCCGACGGAGATGCGGTTGCCATTGGCATCGACCTGCGCGTTGTCGGTGAGCGCAGAGGCGTCGGGTACGAGGTAGCTGCCTTCGATCAGCACGTAGGGCGCGGTGAACAGCAGCCCTTCGCTGCGTGCCGGGTCGATGGCGAAGAAGCCGATGTCGGCCTTCTCGTTCTTCACCGCGTCGACCGATGCGGCGGCCTTTTCGAACACCACCAGCTCGATGGCCACGCCGAGGCGCCGCGCGAACTCGCGCGCCAGGTCGATGGAGACGCCCACCGGCTCGCCCGTGGCTGCGTCCTTGTTGGCCAGGATCGGGTTGCCGAGATTGATCGAGGCGCGCAGCGTGCCGCTGGGCGCGAAGGCGGAAACGAGGGCGGGGGAGATCGTCGTCTGCTGCTGAGTCATGGCGTCCTGGCGTCGATGGAGGAAGATGCCTGCCAGTTTACGGGTCAGGCTACGACCCGGCTGGCGCCACGATCCCGAGCGAACCCAGCGGCCCGAGCGGCAGCCGCACCGTGACGCGCAGGCCCGGCCCCACGCCGGTGTCGCCCAGCGCGATGGTGCCACCGTGCGCGTCGATCACCGATCGCACGATGGCCAGCCCCAGGCCGCTGCCGGTCTGCGTCTGGTCCGGGTCGCGGAAGAAACGGTCGAACACGCGCTCGCGCAGTGCCGGCATGATGCCGGGCCCCTGGTCGGACACCGTCAGCACCGCCACGTCGCCGTCGCGCCGGATGCCCACGCTCACCACCGAGCCCACGGGGCTGTACTTGGTCGCGTTGTCGATCAGGTTGTCGATCATCGAGACCAGGCTGTCGCGGTCGCCCATGAGCTCGACGGGCTCGTCCTCCATGAGTTCGATCTCCACCTCGCGCACGTGCGCCAGCGCCGACAGCGCCGCGAGGCGCTCCTGCACCAGGTCGTCCAGCCGCAGCGCGCGCGGCGCCGAGGCGCTGGCGTTGCTGCGCATGAGCCGCAGCAGCTGGCCCACCAGCCGCTCTGCGCGCGCGTTGCTGCTGAGCACGCGCGCGAAGAGCTCGTCCTGCCGCTCGGTGGGAATGTGTTCGATGAGCAGCGACTGCAGCGCCTCCACGTTCACGCGCATCGCCGCGATGGGCGTGCGCAGCTCGTGCGCCGCGTCGGCGATGAAGCTCTGCTCGCGCGCGATGCTGGCGCGCAGCCGCTCCATCAGTGCGTTGAAGTTCTGCACCATCGGCTGCAGCTCGTCGTGGCGCGGCTGCGTCGACACCGGCGCCAGGTCGTGCGGACCGCGCGAGGCGATCTCGCTGGCCACCTTGCGCCACGGCCGCAGCGCCAGGCGGATCGACAGCCAAGCCGGAAGCAGCAGGAAGGGCACGCTGATGACCAGCGGCAGGATGTAGTAGCCGCGCGACTGGAAGGTGAGCCACACCTGCTCGGTGCCGGGCGTGACCAGCGTGACGCGCGTCTTGCCGGAAGGAGACTCGATGGTGCGCGCGCGCCAGCTCTTTCCGTTGACCTGCACCGTCTCCCCGATGCCGGGGCGGGTATTGGCGATGCCCTCGGGCGGCAGTCCCCGGGAACGGTAGATCTCGTGGCCGTTCTGCCAGACGATGACGCTGGGCGCCATGGCCGCGTCGTCGTTGTCGTCGCCGCCGCCGAAGGAGTTGCGCAGCGCGATGTCCATGGAGCGCAGGCTCTCGTACTGCCGGGCAGGCTGGTCGGTGAGGTTGCGCGCGACGACCAGCATGCTGCGCTGCGAGGCGTCCATGATCGAGAGGTCTTCGTTGAACGCGGAGTTCAGCAGCACCGCGATGGCGAGGCTCCACAGCAGCGTCATCATCCCGACCTGCGCGAACATGAGGCGGCGTACCAGCGAGGGCCGCCGGACGCGCTGCCAGCCGCTGCGCAGCAGCCGCGCGGGGGCACGCGCTATCGAGGCGAGCACCGCGTTCATGTGTGCTCCAGCGGCGGCGGTTGCTGCTGCTGCGCGGCGAGATAGATCACTTAGCCGATGCCGCGCACGGTGCGGATGTAGCCGTCGCCGATCTTGCGGCGCAGGTTGGAGACGTGCACGTCGAGCACGTTGCTGCCGGGCCCCTGGCCCTGCACGGCGCCCTGGGTGCCCGCCACCATGAGCTGCTCGAGCACGCGGCGCGCGACCACGCGGTCGGCCCGCCGCACCAGCAGGCTCAGCAGGCGGAATTCGCTTCGCGAAAGCGAAACCGGCACGCCGTCCACGCGCACGCGCTGCGTCGGCTCGTGCAGCCACAGGCCTCGCACCTCGAAGGTGGCGCCATCGCCGCCGTAGCTGCGTCGCGCAAGGGCGCGCACGCGCGCGAGCAGCTCGGCCAGCACGAAGGGCTTGACCATGTAGTCGTCGGCGCCGCTGTCCAGGCCCTGCAGGCGGTCGTGAAGGCCGTCGCGGGCGCTGAGGATGAGCACCGGCAGCCGCTTGCCGTCACGCCGCAGCCGGTCGAGCACGTCGAGGCCGTCGCCGTCGGGCAGGCCCAGGTCGAGCAGCAGCAGGTCGCAGCCCTCGGTCTCGAGGATGCGCCGCGCCTCCTCGACGCGGCGCACCCATACCACCTCCATCCCCTGGGTCTGCAAGGCGACGCGAATGCCGGTGGCAAGGTCGAAATCGTCTTCGGCCAGGAGGATCTTCATGGCGGGCAATCTACCTGCCGAAGCTGAAGGATTCCCAAAGAAACAGATACGCAGACGTGCTCCGGCGCACGGGAGGGAGGAGGGCGTCAGCCGGCGGAATTTCAGCAGACCTTCATCTATGCGGCTCACCATGCGGGGTGTTCGCCCCACACCACCAGGAAAGAACAGAACGGGACATCGATGAGCCTCTTCGAAGCGCGCCTCTTCGCCGGCAATTTCCGCTCGCCGGAAGCCCATTCCTCGCTGCTGGCTTCGTATGCCCGCGTGCTCGCGCGCTGGCCCGTGCCGCACGAGAGCCGCTACGTCGAGACGCGCTACGGCCGCACGCACCTGCTGGCCTGCGGGCCGGCCTATGCGCCGCCGGTGGTGCTGCTGCACGGCGGCGGCGGCAACGCCACCACCTGGATCCACAACATCGCTCGGCTCGCGGGCTCGCTGCAGGTCTACGCGGTGGACATCATCGGCGACGCCGGCCGCAGCGAAGGGCGCCGCCCCGCGACGGAAGACGGCTACTGCAACTGGCTCGAAGACGTGCTGATCGCCATCGGCCGGCCCAAGGTGGGGCTGTGCGGCGCCTCCTTCGGCGCATGGCTCGCAGCGGCCTACGCGCGCCAGACCATGCGCCGCGTCGGCAAGCTGGCGCTGCTGGCGCCGCCGAACCTGGAGTCGGTGCGCATCGGCACGATGCTGCGCGCGGGCTTCGCCGCAGCCTTCCCGAGCGAGCGGCTGGTGCGCGCCTTCCGGGCGCTGGTGTCGTCTCCGAAGGCGCCCGAGCCGCCGCCCTGGGCCATGGACGACTGGCTCGTGCGCTGGCGCTGCCAGCGCGCCCATCCGAGGCCACCCGGCCGCATGACCGATGCCGACCTGCGCGTGCTGCCCAGGAACACGCTGCTGATGCTCGGCGAGGACGAGGTGCTATTCGACCCGGTGCGCGCCCGCGCCCGTGTGAAGGCGCAGGCGCCGCATGTGCGCGTCGAGTTGCTGCCCGACGCGGGCCACGCCATTGCCTTCGACCAGGCCGACAAGGTTGGCGATGCGCTGGTCGAGTTCTTCCTGCGCGACGGCTGGACGCTCTGACCGTGCGCGCTCAGCGCGCCGGCAGCGGCTCCAGGCCCGTCTTGGCGATGGTGGGCGCCGCTGCGGGCGAGTTGAGATAGCGGATGAGCTGCCGCGCCGCGTCGGGCTGCTTCGAGCCGGTGGCGACGCCGGCGGAGAACACCGTCACGCGCTGCACTTCGGCCGGCAGGGGGCCGATGTAGTCGATACCGGCGATGGGCAGCAGCTCGCTGACCTGCTGCAGGCCGAGCGCCGCGTCGCCGCGGGCCACCACCGAACCGACGCGCTCGCTCAGGATGCGCTTGCTCTTGGGCTTAACCTGGTCCTCGATGCCCAGCTTCTTGAGCAGCTCGGTCTCGTAGTAGGTGCCGCTCGCGCTGGCCGAGTAGGCGATCGACGGCGCGGCGATCAGCGTGCGCTTGAGCGCGTCGACCGTGCTGATGTCGGGCCTGGGCGCGCCCTTGCGCACCGCAAAGCCGATGGAAGAGCGCACCAGGTCGACCTGGCTGCCGGGCACCACCTTGCCCTGGGCCACCAGCGCGTCGAGCGCGGGGCGCGCGAGGATCACGACGTCTGCGGGCTCGTTGCGCGCCAAGCGGCTGGGAATGGAATCGTCGGCATTGCCCATGGAGGCGCCGTAGGCCGTCTTGACGCTGCGGCCGCTGCTGCGCTCGAACTCGGGTCGCAGGTCGTTGTAGGCCGCGGTGAAGCCACCCGAGGTCATGACGTGGATGTCGGCGCCGGCGACGGGCTTGCTGGTGCTGCTGCTGTTGGTGCCGAGGCTGCCGCAGCCTGCGAGCGCGAGGGCCGCGATCAGCGGGAGGGCGGCGCGGCGGGTGATGGAAAGGGCAGGGCTGAAACGGCCGAGAAAAGGTCTGGTCACGATGTCTCCAAGGGGAAGTTGGCTGCAGAAGCCATCGTAGAAGCCGGACCTGTCATTCCGCCCTCAGCGGATTCGGGGTTACTACCGAGGCGCGGCGGGCTCGTCTCCGGGCGCGCTGCCGCCCGGGTCGGCGGCCGGCAGCCGCCCGCGCCGGGCCAGCCCCTCGCGCAGCAGGAACTCGACCTGCGCGTTCGCGCTGCGAAGTTCCTGCGCGGCGAGGCGCTCGATCTCGGCCCACAGGGCCGGATCGATGCGCAGGGGATAGGCTTTCTTGCCGGGACTGGCCATCGGGTGAATACGGATCGGAAGGCGCGTACGGTTCGCGCCTCAGGTGTAGAGCGTACCGGTGTTCACCACGGGCTGAGTCTCGCGGTCGGAGCACAGCACCACCAGCAGGTTCGACACCATCGATGCCTTGCGCTCGTCGTCGAGCACGACCAGGTTGCGCTCCGACAGGCCCCTGAGGGCAGCCTCGACCATGCCGACCGCACCGGCCACGATCTGGTGCCGGGCGCTCACGATGGCCACCGCCTGCTGGCGGCGCAGCATCACCTGCGCGATTTCGGGGGCGTAGGCCAGATGGGTGAGCTTGGCGTCGAGCACTTCGACGCCGGCGCTGGCGAAGCGGCGGTTCAGGTCGTCCCTGAGGGCGTCGGCCACCGTGTCGAGGCCGGCGCGCAGCGTGGTCTCGTCGCTCGGCAGGTCGTCGCCGCTGTCGTAGGCGTAGAGGGTGGCGAGGTGGCGGATGGCCGCCTCTGCCTGGATGGCGACGAACTTGTTGTAGTCGTCGATCTCGAACACGGCCTGCGCCGTGTCGTAGACCCGCCAGACCACCGCCGCGCCGATCTCCACCGGGTTGCCGCGCTTGTCGTTCACCTTCAGCGGCGGGGTGTTGAGGTTGCGCGCGCGCAGCGAGATCTTCTGGCCACTTTGCAGCGGGTTGGTCCAGCGCAGGCCCTCGGAGCGGTCGGTGCCCTGGTACTCGCCGAAGAGCGTGAGGATGATGCCCTCGTTGGGCTGCAGCATGTAGAGGCCCGGAACCAGCACGAGGCCGACCACGACCAGCACGATGCTCATGGGCAGCGGCATCAGCCGCTGCACCATCGCCCAGACGCCGACCGCGATGAGCAGCAGCGCCACCGCGGACACGCCGTAGCCGTTGATCGACCGGTAGGGGCGCTCCCTGCGGACCGGTCGCGGATTGATGTTGGGGGTCTTCTCTTGCATCGCTGCCTCCGTTGAAAGTGATATCACTCTAATATCTTTTTGAGGCCAGTCAAGATGTTTTCGATGTCCCGGCGAATGCTCCGGATTTCCGCTGCCGCCGCGCTGGCTGCGAGCCTGTTCGGCGCCGAGCCGGCCGGTGCCACCTCGTGCGCCGGCCGCGCCTCTTTCCTCGATTCGGTGGCGGCTGCGCGCGGCGAGCCACGCGCCCGCGTGCTTCGCGTACGCGTCGTGCCCTTCGACCTGGGCGTGCCCGACTACACGCCGCCTCCGCGCTCCTTCATGTTCGAGCCGGTCGAGTTCCTCGACGGCAGGCCAGCCGGCAAGGCCGCAGGCCGCTTCATGGGCAACGGCGTGCTGCACTTCATGCTCAACGCGGCGCCGCCGGGCCGCGAGGAGCCGTTGCCGCAGGGCTCCGAATGGATCGTGCTGGCACGGGATAACGGCGAGGGCGCGCTGGGTATCGGCCCGTGCGGCTCGATCCTTGAAGTCCGAGGCGACACGGTACATGGCTTCATCCGCGGCGCCCCGACCAGCATCGACACCACGCAGGCCATGCCGCTGCGCGAGTTCCGGCGCTCGCTGGGGGCACCGAGGTAGAGCAGGCGCGCCCGGTCAGTCGACCAGATCGAAGCAGCAGCCCGCGTAGTAGGGCTTGTCGCCACCCTCGACGAAAGGCACCTCGATGGGCTTGCCCTCGTTGCGCCACACGTCGCGCTTCCGGTAGCCGGAGCGCGAGAGGTCGGCCAGCAGCTCGTCGTGGTGTTGAATGCGATAGGGACACACCGCGATGCCGATGCTGTTGAGCGTGTAGATCGTGCGCTCCGGGTGCACGGCCGTGGTGTTCATCACGATGCGCCGGGGCTTCACCGCAAGCTCCGAGAGGATCGTGTCCATGCGCACCGGCAGGTACTGCAGGCTGCCCGATACGTACAGCACGTCGCAGCCGCTGGCATCGTGGTAGTCGGTGGTGAAGCCCAACTGCTCCGTGGCCTCGCGCTTGATGGCCATCGCGCGGCCGCTCTCGACCACGCCTGGCACGTCGCACACCGTCCAGCGCAGCGTGGAGGGATAGCTCAGCACGCGCCGGAAGGCGTAGTACTTGATGCCGACGTGCCCGCCCAGGTCGAACACGCGCGTGAGGCCCGCGTCGATGGAGCGGCCCAGCCAGAACAGCCCGGGGTAGTCGTAGAAATAGATCTGCGGGCTGTAGAGCTCCCCCGCGTCGGCGTTGGCATAGCCCACGGCCTTGGAAGAGGGCGCGCCGGCCTCGGCCGCCGCGAAGCTCTCGAACGAACCCATGAACAGGTTCTCGTCCGTGTTGTTCAGGAACTTGCGCTTGTACGCACTCTCGCGGGCAGGAAATTGCAGAAGGCTGTTGAGCATCTCGTTCTCCGTTGGCATCCCCATTCTGGGCGCAACAGGAGCGGCGCAGGGGTATAGCCCAGTGCGGTTGGGGCAGTTACCCCATGGGGGTTACATACCGCTCGCCAGCGCTGCCGCCGCAGCCCGCGTCTCCACCCCCAGCTTCTCGAAGATGTGCTCCAGGTGCTTGTTCACCGTGCGCGGGCTGGTGCCCAGGATCTCGCCGATGTCGCGGTTGGTCTTGCCCTTGGCGAGCCATGAAAGCACCTCGGTCTCGCGCGGGGTGAGGGCCGCGTCCGCCAGCCGCGCGGCCGGGCCTTCGCGCTGCACGGCGAAGAGCAGCATCGTCTCGCCCAGCGCTGCCGCGCCGAGGTTGCGCACCGACAGCCGCATGCCCGTGGACGTGCCGACCGAGATGACCGCACCCGGCGCCAGCGCGGCTTCGAGCGAGGCGGGCAGCAGGCCCGGCGCCACCGGCTCCTCGAGCGCATGCAGCCACAGCGCGGCCTGCGGCGAGCGCCACGCGATGCGCCCGCGCGTGTCGACGAAGACCACGCCCATGCCCGCCACGTCCACCGCGTCGCGCGCCATGCGGGTGATGCGCGCGTTGCGCGCGTGCGTGTGCAGCCGCGCCAGCACTTCCTGCGCGCGGATCGGCTTCACCACGTAGTCGACGCCGCCGCACTCGAAGCCTTCGACCACGTGCGAAGTCTCCGACAGGCCCGTCATGAACAGCACCGGGATGTGTGCGAGCGCCGGGTTGGCCTTGATGCGCCTGCAGGTCTCGAAGCCAGAGAGCCCGGGCATCAGGCCGTCGAGCAGGATCGCGTCTGGCACGACCAGTTCGAGCCGCTGCAGCGCGGCCTCGCCGTCGGCCGCGACCAGCACGGTGTAGCCGCTGGCCTCCAGCGTGTCGCACAGCATGCCCAGGCTGCTGGGGGCGTCGTCCACCACCAGCACCACGGGGCGATCGGCCGAAGGCGATTCAGGGAGCGAGGGTGTCTGCATCTTCTGCCAGTGCGTTGCGGAGTTTGTCGAGTTCGAAGCGCGCGACCATGCCGCGCAGCCAAGTGCATGTGGCGGCCGCCGCGGGCGAGGCGGCGGCCAGCCGGTCGAGCGCGGTGTGCAGGCCGCGCACGTGGCCCATCTGGGCGAGGCGCATGAGCTCTGCGCGGTCGTCTTCCGGAAGATCGAGCTGCCGGGGGCGAGGGGGCAGGGCTTCGAGGTCGTCGAGCGCGACCGGCAATGCGTCGCCGGCCGCCAGCCATTCGAGGCCCAGGTGGCGCTCCAGCGTGGCGATGAGCTCCGACTCGATCACCGGCTTGCCCACGAAGGCCTGGCAGCCCGCCGCGCGCAGCCGCTCGGCCTGGTTCTCGAACATGTTGGCCGAGACGATGATGATCGGGATCTCGCCGAAGCCCGATGCGCGCACCGAGGCGGCGGTCTGCCAGCCGTCCATGTCGTCCATCGTCAGGTCCAGCAGGATGGCCGAGGGCAGCTCCTCGCGCAGGCTGTCGAGGCACTCGGTGCCGCTCGCGGCCTCGCGCACCTCGAAGCCCAGCGGCGCGAGCATGCCTGCGAGCATCTGGCGCTGCACCGGCTGGTCGTCCACCACCAGCAGCGTGCGGCGCTCGCCGATGTAGCCCGACACGGGCTGGCGCACGGCGCCCGCCTTGCCGGCCTGCGGGCCGGGGTCGGCCACCTCGCGCAGGTACACGCGCACGCTGAAGGTGCTGCCCTGCGAGGAAGTGGCTGCCAGCTTGAGCTCGCCGCCCATCAGCGAGGTGAGCAGCCCGGTGATGGTCAGGCCCAGCCCCGTGCCCGGCTCGCCGCGCCGGCGGCCGGCAGCGCCGCGCTCGAAGGGCAGGAAGATGCGCTGGTGGTCCTGCGGCGCCACGCCGATGCCCGTGTCGGCCACGTCGAAGCGCAGCACCTCGCGGCGCGCGTCCACGTGCAGCGTGACGGTGCCGCTGTCGGTGAAGCGCACCGCGTTCGTCAGCAGGTTGATGAGGATCTGCCGCAGCCATTTCGCATCGGCATGCACCCACGGCGGCAGCCGGCCCGCGTGCGTGTAGACGAAGGCCAGGCCCTTGTTCTCGGCCTGCGGGCGCACCATGTGCACCAGCTGGTCGAGGAAGGCCGGCAGCGCCAGCGGCGCGGGCTCCAGTTGCAGCCGGCCGGCCTCGATGCGCGCGAGGTCGAGCAGGCCGTCGATCAGGCCCAGCATGTGCTCGCCGCTGCGGTGTATGGTCTGCACCGCCTCGCGCGGCGGCTTCACGGAGTCGCCCTTCAGGAGGATCTGCGAGTAGCCCAGGATGCTGTTGAGCGGCGTGCGCAGCTCGTGCGTCATGCCGGCCACGTAGCGGGTCTTGGCCTGGTTGGCGGCCTCGGCGGCTTCCTTGGCGGCCTGAAGCGCAGCGTCGGTGCGGCGGTGTGCCTCGATCTCGAGCGCCAGCAGGTTGTTGTGCCGGTTCGATTCCTCCTGCGCCATCTGCCGGCTCTCGCTGCCCAGCACCACCCACCACGCGGCCACGGCGGCCACCACCGACAGCAGTGCGAACACCTTCAGGAAGGCCGTTGCCATGACCGGGTCGCTGGTGCCCGCCAGCGCCTCCTGCGCGTACACCACCCCCACCACGGTGGCCAGCAGCGCGATGAGCGATGCCGCCACCAGCAGGTAGTGCGCCACGCGGAAGTTCAGGCGTGCCGAGAGCGCCGGCGGCAGCAGCGCCTGCAGCCAGCCGCTCATCTGCTCGGCCGCTCGCGAGTTTGTCTTGCAGCGGTCGTGGCAGCGCGACTCGAGCGTGCAGCACAGCGAGCAGATCGGCGCGCTGTAGGCCGGGCAGTGCGCCATGTCCTCCGACTCGAAGCTGTTGTCGCACACCGAGCACTTCACGGCCTGGCCCGGCTTCCAGCGTTCGATGTCGTTGCGCGCGAGGTAGTAGCGCCCGCGCGTGCGCCAGGCCAGCAGCGGCGACAGCGCCATGGCGGTGGCCAGCGCGATGAAGGGCGAAAAAGCCCTCGCCCATTGCCCCAGCGTGCCGGAGTAGGCCAGCATGGCCAGCGCCGCCGCCGCCAGCATCGACACCAGGCCCACAGGGTTGATGTCGTACAAGTGCGCCCGCTTGAACTCGATGGTGCGCGGGCTCCAGCCCAGCGGCTTGTTGATGACCAGGTCGGCCACCAGCGCGCCGACCCAGGCGATGGCGATGTTGCTGTAGAAGCCCAGCACGTGCTCAAGCGCCGCGAACACGCCCAGCGCCATCAGCAGTATCGCGATGGCCACGTTGAATACCAGCCACACCACGCGCCCCGGATGGCTGTGCGTGAGCCGCGCGAAGAAGTTCGACCATGCCAGCGAACCCGCATAGGCGTTCGTCAGGTTGATCTTCATCTGCGACACCAGCACGAAGAGCACCGTGATGCCGAGCACCCAGGCCGGGTCGCGCAGCACGTAAGAGAAGCCCGTGAGGTACATCTGCGTGGGCTCGACCGCGTGGTTGGCCGGTATCTCGTGCTGCAGCGCGAGGAACGCGAGGAAGGCGCCGCCCATCATCTTCAGCATGCCCGGCACGATCCAGCCCGGCCCCGAGACCAGCACCGCCGTCCACCAGCGCACGCGGTTGGCGGCGGTCTTCTCGGGCAGGAAGCGCAGGTAGTCGACTTGCTCGCCGATCTGCACCACCAGCGAGAAGGCCACGGTGGCGGCGGCACCGAACATCAGCGGGTCGAAGCCGCTGCTGTCGGAGGTGCGGCCCACCAGGCCGGCGAAGTCGGCGTAGAGCTCGGGCTTCTTCACCAGCACCGCGACGAATGGGCAGATGAACAGCACGATCCAGATCGGCTGCGTCCACAGCTGCAGCCCCGAAATGAGCGTGATGCCCCGCGCCACCAGCGGAATGATGACGATCGACGACACCATGTACAGCAGCCACAGAGGCCAGTCGAGGTACATCTGCAGCGCCAGCGCGAGGATGGCCGCCTCCAGCGCGAAGAAGATGAAGGTGAAGCTCGCGTAGATCAGCGAGGTGAGCGTGGAGCCCAGGTAGCCGAAGCCGGCGCCGCGCGTAAGCAGGTCCATGTCCACGCCATGGCGCGCTGCGTAGTACGAGATCGGCAGGCCCGTGAGGAAGGTGATGAGCCCGACCACCAGGATGGCCCACAGCGCGTTCGAGAAGCCGTAGCTCAGCGCGATGGCCCCGCCGATGGCCTCCAGCGCCAGGAACGACGTGGCCCCGAAGGCCGCGTTGGCGACGCGGAACTCCGACCACTTGCGGAAGCTGCGCGGCGTGTAGCGAAGCGCGTAGTCCTCCAGCGTCTCGTTCGCGACCCAGGCGTTGTAGTCGCGGCGGATGCGGAAGATCTTCTGTCCGGAGACGGATTGCATGGCGGGTTCTCGCGGCGGCGGTGGCATGGCGCGGGGTACAGCAAGAAGCGCTCCCTGAGTGCTTCCGCCGCGCTTGCACTGGTTTCTGGCTCGCGAGTCTGCAGGCACGGCCGGCTCCGGCCGCTACGTTGAATGACGTATTCGCGCATACGCCAGTGATTTCTAAAGTTCCAGCCATGGTGCTCGGGGCACCGTCCGATGCACTTCGATGGTGCGCGGCCCTCCTTTCCAACAACCTGCCTGGAGTTTCCTGATGTCGCGTGATTCCGATCCTTCCCTCGATGCCATGGCACTGCGCCGCCGCCGCCTGCTGCAGGGCGCCGCCGCGCTGCCCGTGATGGGCCTCAGCGGCCTGAGCTTCGGTCAGGGCCAGTTCCCCACGGCCAAGGTCAACACCACCAAGCTGGCCGTGACCGACACCGAGGTCACGGTGGGCCAGTTGCATTCGTCCACCGGCACCATGGCCATCTCGGAGACCGGCTCCATCCAGGCCGAGCAGCTCGCCATCGACCAGATCAACGCCATGGGCGGCATCCTGGGCCGCAAGATCAAGGTCATCAAGGAAGACGGCGCCTCCGACTGGCCCACCTTCGCCGAGAAGTCGAAGAAGCTGCTGGTCAACGACAAGGTCGCGGCCGTGTTCGGATGCTGGACCAGCGCCTCGCGCAAGGCCGTGCTTCCGGTGTTCGAGAAGGAGAACGGCCTGCTGTACTACCCCACCTTCTACGAAGGCCTGGAGCAGAGCAAGAACGTGATCTACACCGGCCAGGAAGCCACGCAGCAGATCATCTGGGGCCTGGACTGGGGCGCGAAGGAGAAGAAGGCCAAGACCTTCTTCCTGGTGGGCTCCGACTACATCTGGCCGCGCACCTCGATGAAGATCGCGCGCAAGCACATCGAGAACTTCCAGAAGGGCTCGGTCAAGGGCGAGGAGTACTACCCGCTGGGCCACACCAACTTCAACTCGCTGATCAACAAGATCAAGGTGGCCAAGCCCGACTGCATCTTCGCGGCCGTGGTGGGCGGCTCGAACGTGGCCTTCTACAAGCAGCTGAAGGCCGCGGGCATCACCGGCGACAAGCAGTTCCTGCTGACGCTGGCCGTGACCGAGGACGAGATGACCGGCGTGGGCGGCGAGAACTTCGCGGGCTTCTACTCGTCGATGAAGTACTTCCAGACGCTGGACAACGCGAACAACAAGAAGTTCGTGGAAGCCTTCAAGGCCAAGTACGGCAAGGACGCCGTCATCGGCGACGTGACGCAGGCGGGCTACCTCGGCCCCTGGCTGTGGAAGGCCGCGGTGGAGAAGGCCGGCAGCTTCGATGTGGACAAGGTGGTGGCCGCATCGCCGGGCATCGAGCTGAAGACGGCGCCCGAGGGCTACGTGAAGCTCGACGCCAACCACCATCTGTGGAGCAAGGCGCGCATCGGGCAGGGGCAGCCGGACGGGACGTTCAAGGTGGTGGCGGAGTCGGCCGAACTGATCAAGCCGGATCCGTTCCCGAAGGGCTACCAGTAAGCAGGCCTCCGGCCCTCACCCCAACCCTCTCCCGCAAGCGGGAGAGGGGGTAACTCCAACCTTCCGGACTTCCCGCCATGACTTTGTCGGACATGCTGAACATCGGCCTCATGCAGGGCTTCGCGGGGCTGAGCCTCTTCGCGGTGCTGCTGCTGATGGGGCTGGGCCTCGCGATCATCTTCGGCCAGATGGGCGTGATCAACATGGCGCATGGCGAGTTCATGACCATCGGCGCCTACTCGATCTACCTGGCCGCGCGCGTCACCGAGAGCCTGGCGCCCGGGTTCATGCCGTACTACTTCCCGATCGCCATCGGGCTGGCTTTCGTCTTTGCCTTCGTCACCGGATGGATCGTGGAATGGGCGTTGATCCGCCACCTCTACAAACGCCCGCTCGACACGCTGCTCGCCACCTGGGGCGTGAGCCTGGGGCTGCAGCAGATCTTCCGCACCTTCATCGGGCCGAAGGAGGTGAGCCCGACGCTGCCCGAATGGCTCATGGGCTCGTGGACGCCGCACGAAGGCCTGGACATCCCGATCAACGGCCTGTTCGTGCTCGCGCTCACCGCGCTGGTCACGGGTGGCGTGCTGGTCGCGCTGCACAAGAGCCGCTGGGGCCTGCGGGTGCGCGCCACCGTTGCCAACCGCACCATGGCCAATGCCACCGGCATCGACACGAAAAAGACTGACCGCCTCACCTTCGCCATCGGCTGCGGCATTGCCGGCGTGGCGGGCGCGGCCTTCACCACCATCGGCTCCACCGGGCCGACCTCGGGCTCGCTCTACATCGTCGACGCCTTCCTGGTCGTCACCTTCGGCGGCGCGGCCAGCCTCTTCGGCACGGTGGTCTCGGCCTTCGGCATCGCGCAGACGCAGTCGGTCTCGGAGTTCTTCATGACCGGGTCGATGGCCAAGGTGCTGACGCTGTCGCTGATCGTCTTCATCCTGATGCTGCGCCCCCAAGGACTTTTTGCAGTCAAGGTGCGCCGCTGAATCCGATTCCTTCCTGGAGAACGTTCCGATGAATTTCATCAAGGCCTCGATCCAGCGCTACCAGCTGGGCAGCCTCCTGCTGCTGGTGCTGCTGCTCGCGGTGGTTCTGCCGCTGTCGCTCGACATCTTCCGCCTCAACCTCGTGGGCAAGTACCTCACCTATGCCTTCGTGGCCGTGGGCCTCGTCATGGTGTGGGGCTACGGCGGCGTGCTGAGCCTGGGGCAGGGGGTGTTCTTCGGCATCGGCGGGTATGCGATGGCGATGTTTCTCAAGCTGGAGGCTTCCGACCCGGTCTCCACCAAAATCCAGACCACGCCGGGCATTCCGGACTTCATGGACTGGAACCAGATCACCGAGCTGCCCACGCTGTGGCTGCCGTTCAAGAGCCTGCCGCTGAGCCTCGCGCTGGTGGTGCTGGCGCCGATGGCGCTGGCCTGGCTCATCAGCTTCGCGATGTTCAAGCGCCGCGTGGGCGGGGTGTACTTCGCGATCATCACGCAGGCGGTGGCGCTGATCTGCACGGTGCTCATCATCGGCCAGCAGGGCTACACCGGCGGCGTGAACGGCATGACCGACCTGAAGACCCTGCTGGGCTGGGACACGCGCACCGACGGCGCCAAGTACGTCCTCTACTACGTCTGCGTGGCCCTGCTGGTGGGCAGCATCCTGCTGTGCCGCTGGATCCAGACCAGCAAGCTGGGCACGCTGCTGCTGGCCATGCGCGACAAGGAAGACCGCGTGCGCTTCTCGGGCTACGACGTGTCGAACTTCAAGGTCTTCATCTTCTGCCTGGCCGCGGGGCTCTCGGGCATCGGCGGCGCGATGTTCGCGCTGCAGGTGGGCTTCATGTCGCCGAGCTTCGTGGGCATCGTGCCGTCCATCGAGATGGTGATCTTCTGCGCGGTCGGCGGCCGCATGAGCCTGGTGGGGGCGGTTTACGGCGCGCTGCTGGTGAATGCGGGCAAGACGCTGTTCTCCGAGAGCTTTCCGGACCTGTGGCTGTTCCTGATGGCGGCGCTCTTCATCGGCGTGACCATGGCCTTCCCCATGGGGCTCGCGGGCGTGTGGGAAGAAAAGATCCGCCCGTGGTGGAAGTCGCGCCGGCAGGCATTGCGCGACGCGGCCGTCAAGCCGCCGGCACCAACCGTATCGGCAACGCCCGCAGCACAGCCCGTCGAGCCCGCGCTGCCCGAAGGCATCGGCAGCCAGCGCGCCTGAACACACGCGGAGCAACCTCATGAGCAATACCGACTTCGCGCTCGCAGTGGAAGACCTCACCGTCTCCTTCGACGGTTTCAAGGCCATCGACGACCTGACGCTGTACATCGACCGCAACGAGCTGCGCGTGATCATCGGCCCCAACGGCGCGGGCAAGACCACGCTGCTGGACCTGATCTGCGGCAAGACGCGCGCCAGCGCCGGCAGCATCAAGTTCAGGAACACCGAACTCACGAAGATGGCCGAGCACAAGCGCGTGCGGCTGGGCATCGGACGCAAGTTCCAGACGCCTTCCATCTACGAGAACCTCAGCGTGTTCCAGAACCTGGAGGTGTCGTTTCCCAAGGGGCGTTCGGTGTTCGGCGCGCTCGCCTTCAAGTGCGACGACGAGGTCAAGGCCAGGGTGCAGGCGGTGGCCGGCGAGATCGGCCTGGCCGACAGGCTCGACACCGAGGCCGGCCTGCTGAGCCACGGCCAGAAGCAGTGGCTCGAAATCGGCATGCTGCTGATGCAGGAGCCCGAACTGCTGATGCTCGACGAGCCCATCGCCGGCATGAGCGCGCGCGAACGCGAGCTCACCGCCGAGCTGCTCAAGCGCATCTGCCAGAACCGCGCCGTGATCGTCATCGAGCACGACATGGCCTTCGTGAAACAGATCGCGCACAAGGTCACGGTGATGCACCAGGGAAAGATCCTCGCCGAAGGGCCGATGGAGAAGGTGCAGGCCGACCCGAAGGTCATCGACGTCTACCTGGGCCACTGACATGAGCAACATCAACCTGAAGGTCGAGGACCTGCACGTCGCCTACGGCCAGAGCGAGGCGCTGCACGGCATCTCGTTCGACGGCCATGCCAACGAGACCGTCGCCATCATGGGCCGCAACGGCATGGGCAAGACCACGCTGTTCAAGAGCCTGATGGGCGTGCTGCCGCTGAGGAGCGGGCGCATCGAGGTGGCGGGGCAGGACGTGTCGCGCGACGAGAGCTTCCGCCGCGTGGCCAAGGGAATCGCCTACGTGCCGCAGGGGCGGATGATCTTCCCGACGCTGACGGTGGAGGAGAACATCCAGACCGGCCTGGAGAACTCGAAGACACGGCGCATCCCGGAAGAAATCTACGCGCTCTTCCCCGTGCTGTGGGACATGAAGAGCCGCAAGGGCGGCAACCTCTCGGGCGGCCAGCAGCAGCAGCTCGCCATTGCGCGCGCGCTCGTCACAGACCCCAAGGTGCTGCTGCTGGACGAACCCACCGAAGGCATCCAGCCTTCGATCATCAAGGACATCGCGAAGGCGCTCAACGAGATCCGCAAGCTGCGCGGCATCACCATCGTGGTGTCCGAGCAGGTGCTGAGCTTCGCGATGGACGTGGCCGACCGGCTCTTCGTGATCGAGGGCGGGCGCCTCGTGCACGAGACGGCGCGCGACAAGACCGATGTCGACCGCATCAAAGCCTACCTCTCTGTTTAACCACAACCCCAGGAGCCACTGCAAATGACGGACACGCTGATCAAGGTCGACCTGACCAAGCCGCCCACTGAGAACGAGATGATCCACAACCGCTGGCATCCGGACATCCCGATGGCCTGCTGGGTCAACCCGGGCGACGACTTCATCCTGGAGACCTTCGACTGGACCGGCGGCTTCATCAAGAACAACGACAGCG